>Ga0307291_1000001_pt1 | contig 227930 bp, 221 predicted proteins | sample ER_DNA_148_FD_194474 | JGI IMG/M metagenome (GOLD analysis project Ga0307291, IMG submission 194474) | Bulk soil microbial communities from the East River watershed near Crested Butte, Colorado, United States - ER_DNA_148 | ecosystem: Environmental > Terrestrial > Soil > Floodplain | place...
GATTACACCGGCCACGTCCTAGGATGCGGCCGGTGCGCCTTGGACTCCTGAGCGCGTTGCTCGCATCGCTGGCCCTGGCCGCCGGCTGCGGTGGTCCCGGCGACTCGACGCCCGCCGCCTGCCTCGAAGGGCCGCCCGCCTATTTGCACGCCCTGGCGGCGGCGCCAGCGCGGGTCGAGCTTGCCGGAACGACGCCGATCTCCGAGTGCCTGGCGCCCAACCAGACGGGCGGAGACCTGGCCGGGGTCGGGACGGCGTTGGTCAGCACCGCGACCAGGCTCAACGCCGAGGCGCGGGACGAGCCCGGCGGTGAGGCCAATCTGCAGCTCGGTTACCTGGTCGGCGCCGCCCGGCGCGGCGCCGAGGGCACCGAAGGGATCCATGCCGAGCTGATCCGCCGCCTCGTCGCCGCCGCTCGCTACAGCCCGGACGGCCGGTCCATGCCGCCGGCCTTCCTGCGCGCCTACCGGCGCGGCTTCGATGCCGGCTCCGAGCGCGGCTGAATACGCTGCGGGGACCACGACTTCGATGGAGGACTCACTTGACTGAGCAGCTCTGGGGCGGCGAGACGATGAAGGCGGTAGAGAACTTCCAGGTGTCCAGCGAGCGCGTTCCCCTGCCGGTGATCCACTGGCTGGGCCGGCTCAAGGCCGCGGCCGCCCGCGTCAACGGCGAGCTTGACGGTCTCGACACCGGCTTGGCGGCGCGAATCGCCGAGGCCGGCGACGCGGTCGCCGGCGGCGAGCACGACGACCAGTTCCCCGTCGACGTCTTCCAGACCGGATCGGGCACCTCCTCGAACATGAACGCCAACGAGGTGATCGCCAAGCTGGCCGGCGACGGGGCGCACCCCAACGACCACGTCAACATGGGCCAGTCCTCCAACGACGTCTTCCCCTCGGCCGTCCATCTGGCCGCGCTCGACCAGGTGACCCACGACCTGCTGCCGGCGATGGAGGGCCTGCAGGCGGCTCTCGCCGGGAGGGCCGAGCGCTTCGCCGACGTGGTCAAGGCCGGCCGCACCCACCTGATGGACGCGGTGCCGGTCACGCTCGGCCAGGAGTTCGGCGGCTACGCGGCCCAGGTGCGGCTCGGCATCCAGCGGATCGAGGGGACGCTGCGCCGGGTGGGGCAGATTCCGCTCGGCGGCACGGCGACCGGCACCGGCCTCAACACCCATCCGCGGTTCGCGGCGAAGGTGCGCGAGAAGCTGGCGGAGGAAACCGGCCTTGGCATCTCCGAGCCGCTCGACCCCTTCGAGGCCCAGGGCAACCGCGACGCGCTGGTCGAGCTCTCGGGCGCGCTCAAGGTCTACGCCGTCTCCCTCAACAAGATTGCCAACGACCTGGCGCTGATGGGATCGGGCCCGCGCGCCGGCCTGGCGGAGCTGCGCCTGCCGGAGCTGCAGAAGGGCTCCTCGATCATGCCCGGCAAGGTCAACCCCGTGATTCCCGAGGTGGTGATCCAGGTCGCCGCCCAGGTGATCGGCAACGACGCCGCGATCACCGTCGCCGGCAGCCAGGGTCAGTTCGAGCTCAACGTGCGGGTGCCGCTGATCGCCCGCAACCTGCTCGACTCGATCAAGCTGCTCGCCTCCGCCTCGCGCCTGCTGGACGAGAAATGCGTCGCCGGGATCGAGGCCAACGAGGAGATGACCGAGCGCCATGCCGAGGCGACGTTGGCGACGGCCACCGCGCTCAACCCCCATATCGGCTACGACCGCGCGGCCGACATCGTCAAGGCCGCGGCCGAGTCCGGCCGCTCGCTGCGCGAGGTCGCTTTGGAGCAAGGGGTAGAGCCAGCTGTGCTCGAGCAAGCCCTGGATCACCGACGAATGGCCAGGCCTCACGAGTAGGGGGTCGGGTGTCCCACCCCTACCCCTGCAACGTGACGAAGCGCTCCTCGGTGAGCTCCAGGACGGCGAAAGCCGGGCCCTCGCGGGTGTTGCCGGAGTCCTTCACCCCCCCGTAGGGCATCTGGTCGGCGCGGAAGGTGGGCACCTCGTTGATCAGGACGCCGCCGAACTCGAGCGTCGCCGCCGCCTGCAGGCCCCGCCCCATGTCACGGGTAAAGATGCCCGCCTGCAGGCCGAACTTCGAGTCGTTGGCCATCCGCAGCGCCTCGCCGAAGTCCGCGTAGCGGTCGATCGTCGCGACCGGGCCGAAGATCTCCTCGCGCCAGACCTTTGCCTCACGCGGCGGGTTGGCGAGCAGGGTCGGTGCGAGGCAGCGGCCGTCGTCGACCAGCTCGCCGCCGCTCAGCAGCTCGGCCCCGCCGGACACGGCCTCCTCCACCCACTCCCTGACGCGGTCGCGGTCCCCGGCTGAGATCAGCGGACCGACGTCGGTCTCGGGATCGAGCGGATCGCCGACCCGCAGCGCCTCCGCATTCGCCACCAGCCGCTCGATGAAGCCGTCGGCGACGTCCTCGTGGACGAGGATGCGCTGGATCGAGATGCAGCTCTGCCCGGCGTGCGAGAAGGCGTGCAGCTTGGCCTTGTCGGCCGCCGCCTCCCAGTCGCCGTCGGCGTGGACGATCAGCGGCGCGTTGGAGCCCAGCTCCAGGTTGACCTTCTTGTGGGGGACGCGGCTGCGGATCCCCCAGCCGACCTCAGCCGAGCCGGTGAAGCTGAGCGCTCCGGTCAGCTCATGCTCGACGATCGCGTTGCCGACCGCCGAGCCCGGTCCCGGGACGACGCTGAGCCAGCCATCGGGCAGGCCGGCCTCGACCAGGATCGCCGCCAGCTTCAGCGCCGAGATCGGCGTCTGCCCGGCCGGCTTGAGCACGACCGCGTTGCCGGCGGCGAGCGCCGGGCCGAGCTTGTGGGCGACGAGGTTGAGGGGGAAGTTGAAGGGGCTGATCGCACCGACGACGCCGAAGGGGACGCGCATCATCACTCCGAGCTTGCCCATTCCCGCTGGCGACGCCTCCATCGGCACGGTGCCGCCGCTGAGCTTGCGCGCCTCCACCGCCGAGAAGGTGAGCGTGTCGACGCAGCGTTCGGCCTCCGTCCTGGCGGTCTTCAGCGGCTTGCCCGCCTCGGCGGCGATCGTCAGCGCCAGGTCGTCGAGTCGCTCGCCGACGAGCTCGGCGGCACGGTCGAGGATCGCCGCGCGCTCATGCTGGGGAAAATCGCCGGACTCGAAGGCGGCGCGTGCGGCGATCGCGCAGCGGTCGACCAGCGCCGCGTCGCCGAGCGCCACCCGGCCGACGACGGTCCCGTCGTAGGGGCTCTCGACCTCGCCCCACTCACCGGTCTTCAACCACTCGCCGGCGGCGAGGAGCTCGTGGTCGACTGCCTGCACAGTCTGCGTCGCCATCCTTGTCTCCTCTCGGTTGAGTTGTTTCAGGGTAGTGCAGGCCGCTACCCGCCAGGCGCGAATCTGTTGTCGCACAGATGCGAATCAGACTCACCGCCCTGCTTCTCTCCCTGGTCCTGGCCCCCGGCGCCCAGGCGTCGGTGCGCTGGCTGGTGGTCGGACACGGCTTCGGCCACGGAGTCGGCATGAGCCAGTACGGCGCCTACGGCTACGCCAGGCACGGCAAGGGCTACCGCTTCATCCTCCGCCACTACTACCCGGGAACGGCGATCAGCAGGCTGGCGGGCCCGCGAATCGTCCGCGTCCTGCTCGCCGTCTCCCCCGGCGACGTCGGCTTCAGCGGCGCCAGGAGCGCATGCGGCGAGGGCCTCGCGGCGAACCGCTCCTACGTGGCGCATCGCATCGCCCGCAGCGTGCAGCTGCGCAGCTCCGGCGGCCGGGCGCTGGCCAACTGCGGCCATGAGCTGCGCGCCGCCGGCACCGGCCGGATCTCGATCGAGGGCGACGCCTACCGGGGAGCGCTCGAGGTCGTGCCGACCTCCGAAGACTCCCGATCCCTCAACGCCATCAACGCCCTGCCGGTCGACCAGTACGTGAAAGGCGTGGTTCCCAACGAGTCGCCGCCGTCGTGGCCGGCGGCGGAGCTGAGAGCCCAGGCGGTCGCGGCGCGCTCCTTCGCCCTGACCGGTGGCGTGGACGGCAACGGCTTCGATCTATACGACGACACCCGCAGCCAGGTGTACGAAGGCATCTCGAGCGAGACCGCCGCGACCAACGAAGCGGCGGAAGCGACGCGCGGCCAGGTCGTGACGTACGGCGGCAGGGTCGCCGACGCCTACTTCTCAGCCTGCTCCGGCGGCCACACCGAGAGCGTCCAGAACGTCTTCGCCGGCCCTCGGGTGCCGTACCTCGTCGGCGTGCCCGACCCTTACGACGGCGCCTGTCCGCTGCACACCTGGAAGCTGGAATTCAGCGGCCCGCAGATCAGCTCGCGCCTGGGCTCCTATCTCGACGGGCGGCTGAAGCAGGTGGTCGTGACGCGGCGAGGCGTCTCTCCGCGGATCGTCGAAGCGAAGCTGGTCGGGACCGGGGGCACCACCGTGGTCAGGGGCGAACAGCTCGAGGTGGCACTGGGTGGCTACAGCACCTGGATGGACTTCCGCAAGCTGGTCAACGGGAAAAGGGCTGACCCGGGGGGCGGTGCGCCGACTGGGCCGCGGGGCGGCGTCTCAGGCTAGTCAGCCGTCGCCGTAGGGCTGGATTGGAATGCCGTGGTCGGTCTCTCGCATGCCGAGCTCGTAGGCGCCCCCGGCCGGGAGGGAGAGCTTGAGTGGCGGCAACGCCGGGCGTTCGACGGTGAGCGCGAGGTCGGAGACCGAGCAGTTGATCGTCTGGTGCTCAGGGCCCTTGGGGTCGGCGTAGACCCAGCCGACGAAGTCCTTCTTCGGAGCGGAGACCGTGCCGCGGACGACGATGTCCTTGCCCGGCAGGACGAAGGAGCAGGCCCCCGCCGACGCTTCGATCGTCGCGTCGCGAACCTGGCCGAAGCCGCCGAGGCGGTGGGGCTGGCCTTCGAGCATCAGCATCCCTGCGGGAACCCATGGCGTCGTCCAGGGGCCCAGCTTGACCCGGGCGGCGCCGGCGTCGAAATAGGTGTCGGGCGCGGCCTCGAAGCCGGTGCCCTCGAGCCAGACCCAGCGCTCGGCGTGCTCGCTGCCCCAGTTGTGACCGATCATCCCCGGCCATCCGGCCAGCTCGATCGCCTCGCCGTCGATCTCCAGCCGGCCCTCGAAGCGGGCGTTCGGGAAGGGGGCGACGAACTTGGTCTTCGGCAGCCGCGTCTCGTAGAGGCGCTCTGACGGCAGGTACCTGCAGGGCTCGGCATCCCCGGCGAAGCTCAGCTCCCAAGACGCCTCGACGGCGTCGGTGTGGACGGCGCCGCTCGCCCGGCCCGGACCGATCCTCGCCCCGTCGACCTCGATCCAGGAGCCTTTCGGAGCCGACAGCTCGCCGGCCGGCACCGTGACCTTGGTCGCCCGCGGCCCATCCGCCTGCCGGTCGAAGAGCGCGAACCAGATCGAGGCGCTCGGCGCGGCGCCGGGCCGCTTGTGGACCGTGTGCCGGATCCAGATCCCCCGCCCCCCACCCGGCTGGCACGCCTTGAGGTAGAAGCTCTCGTAGTGACCGGCCTTGGCGGCGACGCGCGGGAACCGCGCTCCTTCGTCCATGAGCCGACTCTAATCCGAGCGCTCAGACCTTGATGGTTATGACGTCGCCATCCTGGACGACGTAGTCGCGCCCCTCGATGCGGAGCACGCCGCGGTCGCGCCCCGCCGCATAGCCGCCGCACTCGACCAGCTGCTCCCAGCTGATCACCTCTGCTTTGACGAAGGCCTCCTGGATCTCCGTGTGGATCGTCCCGGCCGCCTCCAGTGCGGTGGCACCGCGCGGCAACGGGCGTGCCACCGCTTCCTTGTCCTCGCCGGCGGTGAAGAAGGTGATCAGGTCGAGCAGGTCGTAGGCGGCGCGGACGAGCCGCGCCAGGCCGGAGCCCTCGACCCCGTAGGACTCGCGCATCTCCTCCGCTTCCTCCGGATCGAGCTCCGCCAGCTCCCCCTCTATCCGAGCGCTGACCGCGACGACGCCGGCGCCGACCGCCGCGGCGTGGGCGGCAACCTCCGCCGGCGGCTCGGCGTCGCCCTCGTCGACGTTGGCGACGTAGAGGATCGGCTTCGAGGTCAGCGCCTGCAGGTTCGCCGGCCCATGGGCGGCGGCGTCCGGCACTGCGACCGAGCGCGCCGGCCTGCCCGCCGCCAGCGCCTCCACCACCTGCTCCAGCCAGTCGCGCTCGGCGATCGCGTCCAGGTCGCCCGACTTCGCTCCCTTCCGCACCCGGTCGAGGCGACGCCCGGCCTGCTCGTAATCGGAGAGCACCAGCTCGGTCTCGATCGTCTCGATGTCGGCAAGCGGATCGACGCGCCCGTCGGGGTGGGGCACGCCGGAGTCCGCGTGGCAGCGGACCACATGGCAGATCGCGTCGGTCTCCCGGATCGAGGCCAGGAACTGGTTGCCGAGCCCCTCTCCTTCGGAGGCCCCCTTGACGAGGCCGGCGATGTCGTGGAAGGAGATCGTCGCCGGGACCAGCTCCGAGCTCTTCACCGTCGCGCCCACCTGCTCCAGCCGCTCGTCCGGCACCGCCGCGATCGCGACGTTGGGCTCGATCGTCGTGAAGGGGTAGTCGCCGGTCTGGGCACCGCCCTTGGTCAAGGCGTTGAAGAGGGTCGACTTGCCGGCGTTCGGCAGGCCGACGATGCCGACCTTCATAGGGAGAGCGGAACGATCAGCCCGAGCATGACGCCGAGCGCGATCCCGACCAGGACGTCGGACGGGTAGTGCATGCCGAGGTAGGGGCGGCCGAGCGCCAGCGCGAGGGCCGGCAGGAAAGCGAGCGCGGCCAGCGGCTCGACCCGTGCCATCGCCGTCGCCACCGCGAACGAGGACGTCGCGTGGGCGGAGGGGAAGCTCAGCGAGCTCGGCGCGCCGCCGAGCGGCGGCAGACCCTCGAGAACGGGGCGCGGGCGCCTGACGAGGAGCTTGACGGCGTAGTTCAGCCCGATCGCGAAGGGGCCCAGGGCCGCGCAGATCAGCCAGGCTTCGCGATTCCCGGCGTCGAGGACCGCGAGCACCAGGCCGAGGGCGACCCAGATCGCCCCGTTGTTGCCGGCCCTTCCCAGCATGCGGGCGGCCCGCTCCATCCCCGGCGAGTGCCCGCGGGTGCGCATCGCGCGCAGCAGTCTGAGATCGGCGGCATGCATTGGCCGAGCAGGATAATCCGGCGGCGATGCCCTTCGTCCCCGGCTATACGCATACCCCGGGCCACCACTGCGGCTCGACCGCGCTGCGCAACCTGCTGGCCTTCCACGGGGTCGAGATCAGCGAGGAGATGGCCTTCGGCCTCGGCGCCGGCGCCTGCTTCTACTACGTGACGATCGAGGACGCCTCGCCGACGCGCTGGTTCAACGGCCGTACGGCGCGGCTCGAGGAGAGCTTCGACGACCTGACCGGTGGTGCCCTGGCGCTGCGCACCTTCGAGCGCGACGACGGCGGCGCCTGGGAGGCGGCGCGTGCCGAGGTCGACGCCGGCCGGCCGGTGCTTCTGCTCACCGACCTCTACCACCTCGATCACTACGGCAACTCGGCCCACTTCCCCGGACATGCCGTCATCCTCGCCGGCTACGGCGACGAGCTGGCATACCTTTCCGACACGGGCTTCGAGCAGCTGCAGACGACCCGGCTGGAGAACCTCGACCGGGCTCGTCACAGCCAGCATCCCGCCTACCCGCTATCCGGCCACATGTTCACCGTGGACGGCGAGGTCTCGCCGGCGGTCCTCGCGGCGGCGGTGCCGGCGGCGATTGAGCGCGCCGCCCGGGCCATGGTCGAGCCTGAGCTCCCGGGCTTCTCCGGCCTCGACGCGGTGGAGCGCCTCGCGGCCGAGGCCGGCTCTTGGCCGGAAGCGGCCGAGGACTGGCAGTGGTGCGCGCGGTTCGGCTACCAGGTGATCGAGCGCCGTGGCACCGGCGGCGGCGCCTTCAGGCTGATGTACTCGCGCTTCCTCGAGGAGGCTGGACGGCCGGAGGCGGCATTGGCGGCGGGCGCCGCGGCGGCCTGGAGCGAGCTGGCGACCGCCTTCCACGCCGCCAGCGAGCAGAGCGAGCCGGTGCCGGAGCTGTGGCGCGCGATCGACGAAGCCGCAGGTCGGACGGCGACGGCCGAGCGGCTTCTCTGGACCAGCCTGCGCGGCTGAGGCACACGCCGCCGCGACCCGTTCGACGAATTGCACCAAAAGGTCGCGTCGCGTTTGCCTTCTCACTTTGAGGGCAACCGGAGTGGACAGGTCACTCGACTTCGGAGGTACAAGATGAGCGAAGCAACGGGTCCGCCGGCGACGCCGCAAAGCGAGTCCCCGGGGGCACAGGAGAAAGCACAGCAGATGGCTGGGCAGGCGAAGGAAGGCATGCAGGAAGCCGCTGGCCAGGCCCAGGAGAAGGCACGGGAAGCGACCGGAAGAGCGCAGGACATGCTTCACGAGCAGGTCGACCAGCGTTCCACCCAGGCAGGCGAGAAGGTCTCGAGCACCGCTGAGGACATCCGAAGCGTCGGCGAGGAGCTGCGCAAGCAGGGCAAGGACGGCCCGGCGAAGCTCGCCGACAGGGCGGCCGAGCGGACCGAGGATCTCGGGTCCTACCTGCAGCGCTCCAACGGTGACGAGCTGCTCGCCGACGTCGAGGACTTCGGGCGGCGCCAGCCCCTGGCGGTTCTCGCCGGCGGTCTGGTCGTCGGCATCGCCGCGGCGCGCTTCCTCAAGGCGTCCAGCCGCAACCGCTACCGGAGCAGGGCGGGCTCGGAAGGTTCGACCCGTGAGCTGGCCGCCGAGCCATCGCAGCCGTCGATCCCCGCCGGCCCGGCGCTGGGCCAGCGTCCGGTCCCGTACACCGCCTCCGCTCCAGCCGAGCCGGTGGCCGGGAGATGAGCGGGATGAACGGCCACGAGACCGAGCTGCGTGGCGCCTCGACCGGCGAGCTCGTCAAGCAGCTCTCCGAGCAGACGTCGACGCTGATCCGCCAGGAGATCGAGCTGGCCAAGACCGAGCTCACCGAGAAAGGCAAGATCGCGGGGGCCGGAGCGGGAATGCTCGGCGGGGCGGGGCTCGTGGGACTGCTCGCCCTGGGAGCCCTGACCGCCTGCGTCATCCTGCTCCTCGACAAGGCGATGGATGCATGGGTGGGCGCCCTGATCGTCACCGTCGTCTACGGGGCCGCCGCCGCCGTCCTCGGCCTCTCCGGCAGAGACCGCCTCAAGGCGGGCATGCCGCCTGCTCCCGAACAGACCGTCGAAAGCGTTAAGGAGGACGTGCAATGGGCCAAGAACCGAGCCAGATCCGCGAGGAGATAGAGCAGACCAGGGCCGAGATGGGCGACACCGTCGATGCGCTGGCACACAAGACCGATGTGAAATCCCGTGTCAGGGAGTCGCTCGCCGACAAGAGGGAGCGGCTGCGAGCCCAGATGATGGGCACGACGTCGCGCCTCGGCGGCGCCGCCCCCGAAGGGCGGGAAGTCAAAGAGGGGGCCCAGCGGGCCGTCGGCCTCGCCGAGGAAAACCCGATCGGGCTGGCTGTGGGCGGGCTCGCGGCGGGATTTCTCGCCGGCATGCTGCTGCCCGGCACCAGGCTCGAGGACGAGCGAGTCGGCCCGATCGCCGATGAGATGAAGGAAAAGGCCGTCGAAACCGGTCAGGAGGCGGTCGAGCGCGGCAAGGAGGTCGCGGGCCAGGTAGCCGAGCAGGCGGTCGAGACGGCGAAGGAAGCCGGTCGCGATCAGGCCGAGGCGATGAAGCCGCAATCCGGCGAGACGAGCAGCCAGACCACGCCGGCACAGCCGATGTAGCGTCCCCGCCTCGGCCCCTTCGCTGGGGCCGAGGCGGAGCGGCAAAGCGGTCCGTTTAGCCGCTCCGTAGTAAGCCCCGATGGGCCCAGGCGGCTAATGGTGTACCGTTTTCAACTGCGGGAGGCGGGTAACGATTGGAAACCCGTCTTGGAGGAGAGTCCTATATGAGAGGTTCGCGACGCCCACTGGGCCTGTCAGCGCTCATCGCCGCTTTTTTCGTTCTCGCAGTTGGAGCATCCAGCGCCCAGGCCGAATTCGGCATCGCGGAATGGGAAGCGATCACCTGCAAAGAAAACGTCGACACGCCGGCGGAATTTGGAGTGCCGTTGGCCGGACTCTTCCCCCTTGCGGAGGATCCCGGCCAGTGCAATAAATCCACTCCGGAAAAGTGGTACACCCAGGCCGCCGGCCACCCGCCGTTTGCCATAACGGACTTCACCTTGAACACGCTGCCGGCCGCGATAGCCGGAGAAGGATTCCCAGAGGGGTTCGTCAAAGAAATCGTTGTCGACACGCCGGAAGGGCTGGACGTCAACCCAGAGGCAACTCCTGTCAAGTGCACGGTCGAACAGCTGAGCGCCGTGCCCGTGCCAACCTGCCCAGCCGCCTCGTTGGTTGGCTTCAACTACCTCACGGTTGCCGTTGAACAACCGCCCTGCCTGCATCCGGATCCGATCCCGGACCGGTGCGCTAATGCGCGAGTCAAAGTGCCGGTGTTCAACCTGGTGCCCTTCGAAGGCGTGCCCTCGATGGTCGGATTCCCCACCAATGCCCCGGGCGAACCGACGCTCATCGTCGGCGACCTCGACCCCAAGGATCAGCACGTCAGGTTCACGATAAGCAATATCCACCCACCCGACGGAACCGCGGCACACCCGCCGATCGTCGGGTCCCGCCTCGTCTTCCTCGGGCGATCCACCCCAGGCTTCAGCGAAAACTATCTGACGATGCCGAGCAACTGTGCGGGGGGCCAGACCACCACGCTGCGGGTCAAATCCCACCCCTACCCGGCGCCTCCTGGACCGGAAGTCGAAGACACGGCAAGCTTCACCACCGCGGTCGGCGCCACCGGCTGCGACCTCGTTCCTTTCCGGGTGCTTCTTGCGGCGTCCTCCAGCGGCTCCACGGATTCGCCGGAACCGGCGACCGTAGACGTCCAGATGCCCGACCAGCTCAAACCGCTCGAGCCGATCGCCAACTCGCACCTCTTGACCGCGAAGGTGACTCTGCCGCAAGGCGCCGGGCTCAACCCGTCGCTTGCCAACGGGCTGACTCCCTGCACCGACGCTCAGTTCAAGAAAGGCACCGACGACCCGGTCGAATGCCCGGCGTCTTCGCGAATCGGCTCGGTCGAAGTCGAAACGCGGGCGCTCGACCAGAAACTGGGCGGTGACGTCTACGTCGCCCAGCCGCTCAACCAGGAAGCGAGCTCCGGTGACCAGTTCCGGCTCTTCATCCATGCCTTCAACACGCGCTATGGGGTCAACGTGCGCCTGGTCGGGCACGTGTTCCCGAACCTGAAAACCGGCCAGCTGACGATCGTCGTGCCGGAAAACCCACAGGCTCCGTTCAACTCGTTCAAGATCCACATCGATGGCGGACCGAGAGGCGCCCTGACGACGCCCGACACCTGCGGCCCGCACACTACGACGGCCCGGTTCACCCCGTGGGCCAGGCCAACCGAAGAAGTTCCACCCGAAACGAATCCGCAGTTCACCCTCGACACGCTGCCCACCGGCGGCCCCTGCCCGAAAACGCTGGGCGAGCGGCCGTTCGCACCGTTCTACGCCGCCTCCCCGCAGGACTTCAAAGCCGGTCAGTTCAGTCCGTTCAGGGTCGACTTCTTCCGCAACGACGGCAACCAGGAGGTCAAACGGATCGAAGCGAAACTGCCGCCTGGCCTGATCGCCAGGTTGAAGGGCGTCAAGTACTGCCCGGAGGCGAGCATCGAGGCGGCAAGGTCGCGCAGCGGCAAAGACGAGACCGCCAATCCGAGCTGTCCCTCCGAGAGCCGCGTCGGCTCCTCGCACAGCGCGGTGGGGTCCGGGTCGAATCCCTTCCAGACCGACGGCTCCATCTACCTGGCCGGCCCCTATAAGGGTGCTCCGATCAGCCTGGTCTTCGTTACGCCGGCGGTGGCGGGGCCCTTCGATCTCGGCAACGTGGTCGTGCGGGCGGCTCTGTACATCAATCCGGAAACGGCCGAAGTCCGCGCCGTCTCCGACGCGATTCCGCACGTCTTCGGCGGCGTGAAGCTCGACATCCGGGCCATCCGCCTCTCGCATGACCGGCCGCGCTTCGCGCTCAACCCGACCAACTGCCGGGAAGTGCTGCCGATCCGCTCGACCATCTACGGCGGTGGCGGCGATCCCTACAACGAAGCGCAGTGGCAGTCGATCGAGAAGAAAGACGACATTCACTTCATCGACTGCAAGAAGCTGAAGTTCAAGCCGAAGTTCTACGCACGGATCCTCGGCGGCAAGAATCAGACCAGGCGTACCCGCCACCCGAAGTTCCGTGCGACCCTCGACGCACGCAAGGGCGACGCCAACCTGCGGCGCGCTTCGTTCATCCTGCCGCGAGCGACGATCCTCGATCAGGGTCACATCAAGACCATCTGCACGAGGGTCCAGCTGGCGGCGGACGAATGCCCGAAGGGCTCGATCTACGGACACGCCAGGGCGACCTCGCCGTTGCTCGACAAGGCGCTCAAGGGTCCCGTCTACCTGACCTCGTCCAGCCACACCCTGCCGGACCTGCTGGTGGACCTCAAGGGCCAGGTGCCGATCCGGCTGCGGGGCGTGATCAGCTCCGCGCACGGCCGCCTCAAGACCGTGTTCAACAACACGCCGGACGTGGCGGTTGACAAGTTCGTCCTGACGATGAAGGGCGGCAACAAGGGCCTGCTGGTCAACTCGCGAGATCTCTGCTCGCGGCAGACGACCGGCTCCCTCAACCTGAAAGCGCAGAACAGCAGGCAGCTGAAGAGGCACAACCTGCGCCTCAACATCCCCGCCTGCCACGGAGGCAAGAAGCATCACTGATGCCCGGCTGTCCGGGGTGGCCGTCGTGGCCGCCCCGGACACGTCGTCCGCTATGCATTGACGCATGGCCGAGGGCGACACGATCCTGCGAACCGCGCGGCGGATCGAGTCGGCTCTGGGCGGCCAGCGCCTGGCGGTGCGGGCGTCCAACGGCCGCGGCCGTGCCGCCGGCGTCGAGCGACTCGACGGCCGGCGGCTCGACCGGGCCGAGCCTCGCGGCAAGCACCTGCTGCTGCACTTCGAAGACCTCGTCCTGCACAGCCACCTCGGCATGAGCGGCTCCTGGCAGCTCTACCCACGGGGCGGCCGCTGGCGGAAGCCGCCCGCGACGGCATGGACGGCCCTGGCCGGAGAGCAAAGCGAAGCGGTTCAGTTCGGCGGCCCCACCCTGCGCGTCCTGACCTCGGCGCAGATGCGCCGCGATCCCATCCTGGCGCGACTCGGGCCGGACATACTCGGGCCTGACCTCGATCTCGGCCAGGCCGCTGCCAGCTTGCGTGCCGCGCCCGACCGCGAGCTGGGAGACGCGCTGATCGACCAGCGCCTCGTCGCGGGCATCGGCAACATCTTCAAGAGCGAGGCCTGCTTCGCGTCAGGCGCCAACCCGTGGAGCCGCGTCGGCGAGCTCGCCGATCAGGAGCTTCGGGAGACGCTCGCCGCGGCGCGGCGGCTGATGCGGGAATCCGTGGACGAGGGCCGGCCAGGGCGCGCCGTCTACGGCCGTGCCGGCCAGCCCTGTCCGGTCTGCGGCACCCGGATCGCCGCCCGCGGCCAGGGCGACGACAACCGCCGCACCTACTGGTGCCCGCGCTGTCAGGGAGACCGCTGAGGCGGCTCAGCCGGCGCCCCTCGCGCGCCGAACGCATGGAGTTGCCCACCGCTGGGTACTCGACGGGGCATGGCGTTCTGGATCGCTAGACGAGCCGGTCGCGCGGCATGGCGGCACGTCCCCTGGGGAATGGTCTGGGCGGCCGCCGTCTGGCTAACCCAGAAGGGCCGCGAGCGGGTCGAAGGCAATCTCACTCAGAGGGAACAGCAGGAGCTCCTGCACCTGGTGAGGAAATCGAAGGGACGTCCCAGCGCCCTGCCGAAGCGCGACCGGACGCGACTGAAGAACATCGCCGGCAAGGCGCTTCGCGGCTGATCCTCAGGCCGGGGTCAGGCGGGCGAAGTACCCGAACCAGTTGCCGGAGTGAGCTTCGAGGGCGAGTCCGGCCGTGGCCGCCTGGCGCCCGAGGCTGGCACGGGTCGTGAAGTGCGGATCGCCGAAGAGCTCGCCGACGACCAGGCGGCCGTGGGGTTTGAGCACGCGCCGGATCTCACCCAGGGCGGCCGCCGTGTCGGGGATCTCGCCCAGCACGGCGGTCAGCACCACTGCGTCCATCTCGCCGTCGGCGTAGGGCAGCGCGGTCGCGTCGCCGCGGGTCGGGGCGACGTTCGCCAGGCCGCGCTCGGCGGCGCGCCGGCCGACGTGGTCGAGGAACTCCTGCTGAAGATCGAAGATCTCCAGCCGCCCCCCCGGTCCCACCCACTCGGCCATGTCGAGGCTGTAGTAGCCCGTTCCAGGGCCGATCTCGAGAATGCGCTCGCCGGGGACCGGCGCGAGCACCGAGCGAAGCCGGTCTTGGCTGATGATCGGGTGCGGGGCTTCGACCCAGAAACGCTGCCCGTAGGGGCAGGCCGAGGGATTCCTGCGCCACCACAGAGCCGCCGCCAGGGTCGCGAGACCGGCGGCGCCGAGCAGTCTGCGCGGGCGCATCAGTCCTGGCGGTTGAGGCCGAAGCCGACCCGGTGGGCGCCGGAGTCGATCCGCAGGAAGGCGACCTTGCCGACGTAGACGGAGAGCACCCCGTCCTCGGTCTTGACGTCGTACCAGCCGCCCTTCTCGACCTGCTTGCGCAGGTCCTTCAGCTCGTCTTCGCTCAGTCGCACGGCGACGACCTGACCGCCCTCGAAGCCGATCTCCACCTTCTGGGTGTCCGCCATCAGTGCTCCTCTCCGCTCGGTTCGACGATCTCGGTCAGCACGCCGCCGGTCGAGCGCGGCTGGACGAACGCCACCCGGCTGCCGCGAATGCCGGTGCGCGCCTTTGCGTCGATCAGCTCGAAGCCGGCGGCGGCGAGCTTCTCCAGGGTCGAGTCGATGTCGTCGACGGCGTAGGCGACGTGGTGCAGCTTCGGACCTTTGCGGTCCAGGAACTTGCCCACGGGGGTGTCGGGCGCCAGCGGGCGCAGCAGCTCGACGTGGCCATCGCCGACGTCGAGCAGGACCGCCTCGACCCCCTGCGACTCGACCGTCTCCCGGTGGGCAACGCTCATCTCGAAGGACTTCTCGTAGATCTCGAGCGCCGCCTCGATGTCCGCGACGGCAATGCCGATGTGGTCGATCCTGCCGAACATCGGCGGGAGTCTACGTAGCCGGTGGCGGCTCGTCCCCGCCGCTCTGAGCGTCCTCGACCCGGAGGATCTCCGCCAGGGCGGCGATGCCGACCTGGAGCTGCTCGGCGGTCGGCTCTTTCGTCGCCAGGCGTCGCTGGATCTCGCGGCCTGGCGTGTGGAAGGCCTCGGCGAGCGGGGCGCCGTGGTTGCGATCGCTCCAGGCGAACATCTCGACCGCGACCGAGGCGCCGCCGAGGCCGACGGCGGCTCGCGCCAGCGGGCCAGGGCGCTCGACCAGCCGCTCGAGAAGGACCGTGCCGCCGGCCGAGAGCAGCATCATCGGCGTGATCAGGTTGGAGCCGCAGCGGTCGTGCTCCTTGGGCACCGAGGCCGGGTCCTCGACGCCCTGCTCGTAGGCGGCGATCGCCTTGTGCTCGACGGCGTGGTATGCGGCGAGGTCGCGATCGCCCAGGGCGACGATCGCCGGCATCGCCCCCAGCGCCTGCACGAAGCCCTCGCGCGCCGCGGTGCTCGCCAGCCGCCGCCGCAGCGCAGAGGTGGCAAGGAGCGTGGCGGCGATCGTCACCAGGACGCGCGGATCCTCGAAGGGCAGCCGGGCAGCCGGCAGCCGCCGCCGCACCAGCGGCAGCACCGCCATCGCCTCGGCCAGTTTGAGCGGCCCGCGGAGGCCCGGCACCTTGCCGGCGAGCTTCGGCGCCAGCTCCGGCTTCCGCTCCGAGGCGACCTGGACCTCTCCCTCGCTGTCGCGGACGGCGGCGGCCCAGTGCGTGGGGCCGTGGATCAGCAGGCCGTTGCGCAGGGCCATCCCGCCAAGCCGCAGCTTCTCCGATGCCATTACCTGACCTTAGAGGAGGACAACCGCCGACGACCGCGGAAATGCGCGCGCGGTCGTCGGCCCCCTGATTCCCCCTGTTAGATGCCGGCCGGAGGCCCCCAGTCCAGGCCTCCGGCCGGTGTGTCGGCTCTCCCTGGCTCTAGCTTGGAAAGCCGACTACTGAAACACGATCTCGGCTGGGAAGTTGCGCCTGCGGCTAGGCGCCCTCCCCCGTGTCCGAAAGACGTTTGCGCAGCGACTCCAGCCGCCGGCCCAGCTCGGCCTCGAAGCCGCGGTCGGTCGGGGTGTAGAAGCGCCGTCCCCGCAGCTCCGGCGGCAGCAGCGGCTGATCGCTGACCGCCTCCGGCTCGTCGTGCGCGTAGCGGTAGCCCTCGCCGCGGCCGAGCTTCGCCGCGCCGGGGTAATGGGCGTCGCGCAGGTAGTCGGGCGGCGTCTTGGCGCCGTTCTCGCGCACCTCTGCCCGGGCCCGGCCGAGGGCCTTGTAGGAGGCGTTGGACTTGGGCGCCAGGGCCAGGTAGACGGCGGCCTGGGCGAGGTTGAGCGCGCACTCGGGCAGGCCGACCCGGTCGACGGCGCGGGCCGCCGCGTCGGCGACGAGCAGCGCCTGCGGATCGGCGTTGCCGACGTCCTCGGAGGCGAGGATGACCATGCGGCGGGCGATGAAGCGCGGGTCCTCGCCGCCCTCCAGCATCACCGCCAGGTAGTAGAGGGAGGCGTCGACGTCGGAGCCCCGCGTCGCCTTGATCCAGGCCGAGACGAAGTCGTAGTGGCGGTCGCCCTGGCGGTCGTAGTCGAGCGCCTTGCGCTGCAGCGCGTCCTCGGCCGCCGCGACGTCGATCGGCTCGCCCTTCGCCCGCTCCACCGCCCGCTCCAGCGCCGAGAGGGCGACGCGGGCATCGCCGCCGGAGCGGTGCGCGAGCATCGCCAGCGCCGCGTCGTCGACCGCGGGCGGGTCGGCGAGGCCGCGGACGGGATCCGAGAGCGCCCGCCGCAGCAGCTCCCCGATCAGCTCCGGCGAAAGCGGCTGCAGCTCGTAGATCTGGCTGCGCGAGAGCAGGGCCGAGTTGACCTCGAAGTAGGGGTTCTCGGTCGTCGCCCCGATCAGCGTCAGCAGCCCCTCCTCGACCGCCGGCAGCAGCGCGTCCTGCTGCGCCTTGTTGAAGCGATGGATCTCGTCCAGGAACAAGATCGTCGGCCGCCCGTTGCCGCGGCGACGCTCCCGAGCCCGCTCGATCACCCCACGGATCTCGGCTTTGCCGGCATTGACGGCGGACTCCTCCTCGAAGGCCCCGTCCGCCGTGGAAGCCGCGATCCGCGCCAGCGTCGTCTTCCCCGACCCCGGCGGCCCATAGAGGATCGCCGAGTGTGGATGCCCGCTTTCAATAGCGGTCCTGAGAGCGGAGCCGGGCGCGAGCACGTGCTCCTGCCCGACCAGCTCATCCAGCGACCGCGGCCGCATCCTCACGGCCAACGGAGCGTCGACGGCTACCTCGGCAGACGGGGCGGCTTCGCCAGCATCGAACAACCGATCGTCCATTGCAGACGAGTATGAGGCCTACAATCGACCCCTATGGAGATCGCCACGCAGCCCCAAGCCGCCCAGTCCACCCTCGAGTCCTTCAACCCCGCCACCGGAGAGCTGGTTGGCTCCGTCGCCACGATCACGCCGGACCAGGTCCAGTCGGTCGTCGACGACGTCGCGCGGATCCAGCCCGCCTGGGCGGAGCTCGACCTGAAGACCCGCGCCGCCTACCTGCGCCGTGCCGCCGATGCCCTGCTCGACGACATCGACGAGCTGGCCGAGCTGCTCGTCTCCGAGCAGGGCAAGCCGCGGGCCGAGGCCTACACGATGGAGCTGCTGCCGACCGTGGACGCGCTGCACTGGTGCGCCAAGGCCGGTCCGAAGATCCTCGCCGAGGAGAAGGTGCGGATGTCGCAGGCCTTCCTGGCGAGCAAGAAATCCCGCTTCACCTACGAGCCGATCGGCGTCGTCGGCGTGATCGCTCCCTGGAACTACCCCTGGTCGATCCCCTTCGGCGAGGTGGCGATCGCGCTGATGGCGGGCAACGGCGTCGTGCTCAAGCCGGCCAGCCTGACGCCGCTGCTGGGCGAGGCGATCCGCCGCGTCTTCGAGAAGGGCGGCCTGCCCGAGGGGCTGGTCCGCGTCGTCCACGGCGGCGGCGCGGTCGGCGACGCGCTGGCCCGCTCCAGCGCCGGCAAGATCTTCTTCACCGGCTCGGTCGACGTCGGCCGCAAGGTCGGCGCGGTCTGCGCCGAGCGACTGAAGGGATCGGTGCTGGAGCTGGGCGGCAAGGACCCGATGATCGTCTGCGCCGACGCCGATCTCGACAATGCGATCTCCGGCGCCGTCTGGGGCGGCTTCGCCAACGCCGGCCAGACCTGCTCGGGGATCGAGCGCGTCTACGTGGTGCGCGAGGTCGCCGACCGCTTTGTCGAGGGCGTCGCCCGCGAGGCGCGGAAGCTGCGGCTGGGCAACCCGCTGGAGTGGGAGACGGAGATCGGCCCGATGACCTCCGAGGGCCAGTACGAGATCGTCGTCGACCTGATCGAGGACGCCGTCGCCTCCGGCGCCAGCAAGCTCTGCGGCGGCCCCACCGAAGTCGCCGGGCTCCCAGGCAAGTTCGTCGCCCCGACCGTCCTAACCGGCGTGACCCACGAGATGCGGATCATGAGCGAGGAGATCTTCGGCCCGGTCCTGCCGATCGTCGTCGTCGACTCCGAGCAGGAGGCGATCTCTCTCGCCAACGACTCCGAGTTCGGGCTCGGCGCCTCGGTCTGGACCAAGGACCGGCAGAAGGGGGCGCGAATCGCCCGGCGGATCGAGTCGGGGATGGTCTGGATCAACGACCACTCCTTCAGCCACGGCGCCTGCCAGTGCGCCTGGGGCGGCGTCAAGGACTCCGGCGTCGGACGCTCGCACTCCAAATTCGGCTTCTACGAGTGCGTCAACATCAAGACCAACTCCTGGGAGCCCGGCCTCACCCGCGACTTCTGGTGGCACCCCTACGACCAGACCCTGGGCGAAGCGGTGCGCGCCTCGGCGAAGCTGCTCTACGGCAAGGGCGCGGTGCGAACCAGGGCGCTGCGCGAGGGCGCCGGGCCGCTGCTGAAGGTGGGCGGCCGCACCCTGCGCAAGCGCCGCGGCTGAAGCACGTCCGGCGCTCTCCTTCTACCTCTTCCGCTTCCCCCCACACCCACTCGGCTCCACCACCGGCCTGTAGTTGTCCGGCTTGCCGTTCTGCCCGACGAAGCGCACGTTGGCGCGGTTCTTGGCGGCGCAGAGGTTGCGGCTGTTGACGACCAGCCCTCGCTCGCCACCCTGCATGTTGAGGACGAAGCGGCTCACCGGCGCGTCTGGGATCCTTTCGAAGGAGCTGCGGAGGCCTCCCTTGAAGGAGTCGATCCTCCCGACCACGTCGACGTCGACGATGCCGTTGAGGTGAGCGACGAGATCCGGGAGCTTGTGGCTCGAGGATCGCAGGTAAACGGGGCCTTCGATCACTTCGTCCAGTAGCGGCGTCCAGGCCCTGGCGTAGCCGTATTCGGATCCCGGTGGGCACTGCTTTGCTGCGAACTGCACCCTGGTGCAGATCGTCCTTATGTGGGCCTGATCGAGGAAGGCAGAGCTCGGCAGGGTGACCGTGGCGCCGCCGATGTTGGCATCCCTTGGCCTTGCTTTGAGAACGGCTTTCAAGGCAGGGTGATCGCCCCTGTTGGAGCCGCCGTGCAGGCTGATCTGCAGTTTGGGCTTGAAGCCGAGGTTCTTGCAGTTGGCAGCCTGATAGCGGGCCGCCATGCCAAACGGGCGGTCATCGAGCGGGCTGAAGACGTCCAGGTAGGAGCCAAAGAGGGTGGCGTGGGCCTTGGAGGGATCACAGCTGGTCGGGTTGAGGATAAAGTGGGGGCGGTCGACTTCCACCCACAGTTCGCGCACCTTCAGCGGGATGCCTTTGAGGATGTGGGGGATCGGATCGGACTTGGAGCCGTCGACCTGCACTTCGGCGGTCTCGGGGTTCAGGGTCAGGGCCTCGCGGGTGACGACGGTGCCGACGTCGAAGGGACCGGCCACAGCCGGGGTGATCACGATGACGCTGAGCGGATCGCCTTTGTAGCGGCCGCCCAGGTAGACCTTGCCGCCGACGTGGGTTAGGACCGAGCCGACTCCCGCTGCGGCCATGATGTGGCCGATCTCCGAATCAGCCGGGCAGCTCGGGCTGGCGAGCTCCTGGCGGCCGGTCTTCGATTTGGCGATCGAGACCGCCTTGTTGGGGCACCTGGTCACCCCCCTCAGGGTTCCCAGGACACCTGGGGGGAGCTCGGAGGAGAACTTGGTCATGTCCTGTTCGCCGTCTTGGCGGGTCAGGTACATGTCGAAGGGACTGAATGACTTGGCGTTGTTGTTGACCGAGCCGGCGGCGAAGTCGGGATGGAATGGCGCAACGCCCCCCGAGGGGCAGGGCCCCCCGCCGACTCCCCGGGTGATCAGCGAGACGCTGGTCAAAAAGACCGACTGATCAGGGGCCGAGGAGGGGGTCAGCTGGGCTTCGGTCGCGTGCTGGCCACAGGTTGGCGCGCTGACCAGTGGTGCCCTGGCGCCTTCTCTGAAGTGCAGCTTGAAGGAGGAGAAGGACAGCTGGGGCAGGTCGGCGAAGGTGGTGGTGATCTGGCCGGTCTGCTTGTCGGGTTCGACCTTGCCCGCCAGCTTCACCATCACGCCGCGCTCGGGCAGCTTGGCGACGATGTAGAGGGCGAGCAGGGAGTCGAAGGGGTTCTCGGCTCCCGCTTCGCGGGTGGTGGGGTCATCGCCTTGGGCCAAAAAGAGCGAGCCAGAGACCAGTTCGCCTTCTTGCAGCAGCGGGCTTTGGATCTGCACCGTGCCGATCTTCGAGGCGTTGGGGCAGCCCTCGCCCGGCGGGGTGTCGAGCTTTTCGCGGGCGTAGTCCTCCTTGCTGCATACCCCAAGGCCCTCGGCGGCGGAGGGGTTGACCGTCACCCCTTCTGGCAGCTTGACGACCGCTTCTTCGAGATTTGACTGCGCCAGGCCTTCGGGGTTGAGGATGCCGGCGTCGGGCATCTGCAGCTCGACGTCTAGGCCCGAGGCGGTCTCGGCGTTCTCGGTCGTCGGGGTTGCGGATATAGAGGGTTCGAAGGGCACCCGGTCACAGCGCGTGACGCCCATCGGGTTGCCTTCGTTGTCGTGGGTGACGAAGGGGGCCGAGTCCGACTGCCCGCCCCAGGCCCTGACTTCGGTGCGCAGGAAGAAGGGCCCGTGGGCGCAGTCGGTCGGGGCGGTCAGGAAGGCCTTTTCGGGGGCCTCGCTGGGGCAGGGGCGGAGCTTGCTGTGGTCGCTTGCGCAGGGAACCCCTTGTGGGCTGCCGATGTTGCTTTCGCCGCGTTCGTCGTCGTGGGAGGGGCTCGCCGGCACCCCCCACAGCGTGAATTTGTTGCCGAGCACGGGCATCGTGCGGTCGATGTCGAGGACGTTGAAGTCGAAGCCGTAGTCACCTTCGCTGCGCAGGCTGGGGACGGCGAAGACCGGCACGTAGACGACCTTGAAGCCAAAGAGCGCCGGTTGGCCTTCCTGGGGTACCAGGTTGTCGATCGGCGATTCCCAGTGCGTCTCCGCGCTGAAGTAGTTCATATGAGTGATCGCGTTGCCGATCTGGGTGCTGTCGCGGCACGCCGAAAACGGGTTTTCGGTCCCTGCCGAGGTGTTGAGGAATTCGGCCATCGTGCAGCGCGGCGTCGCAGTGGGGTTGCCGGCCAGGCCGGGGGGCGCTTCCACCTTGACTTCCCTTAGCGGCGATTCGGAGGAGACTTCGAGGCCATGTTGGGCTTCTTCGGGCCGCGGGCTCGGCATCGTGTTCAGCTCGAAGGTGGTGCTGACGCTGAAGGGGTGGGCGCCGGCCTGGGTGAAGGATTCGCCGTTTTGGTCGAGCGCGCTGGCATCGACGGTCCCGGGCTTCAGGCCGAAGGTGGCAGAGGCGCTTGACGCGAAGAAGAGAGCGCAGAGCAGGGCCACGGATCCGGCCAAGCCGAGCTTGATATTGGTCATCGTCCTTATCTCCTTGCTCGTCTCGGGCTCAGCCATGGCGGTGGGTGGCGTGCCGTTTGCGGTGCCCGGGCGCCTTGCGGATCGGCTTCCTGCGACACTTGCCGTGCCTGCGGACCTTGCCGGCGCCGCAACGGCGCCGCTTGTGGGCGCTCGCGTTGCCCGGCCCTTCAAAGCTGGCGCTGGCAAGCGAGGAGCGCGTACTCAGCAGCGGCGGCGGCTGGCAGGAGTCGCCTTCGCACGGCGGCGGCTCCGGCGGTGGTTCGGGGAGCCCGCCGCCCACCCGGGCGTCATAGACGTCGTAGTTGGCGTCCTTGTCCCAGCCGACCAGGTGGTCGGTGGTGATGAAGAAGGCGTCTGAGCCGCTCGGGGTCGCGTCGAGGAAGAGTGAGTCGCCTCTGCCGGTCCCCGGCGAGATCAGGTGCGGTTCGCCGTTCTCGTACTCATAGACGTCGAACTTGCCGTTGGAGTCACGCGGCACCAGGCCGCGGGAGGTTTCGAAGAAGACCTGGCCGTTGTCGGTGACGTTGCGGGGGAGATGGTTCCACGGTTTGGTGCCGTAGAAGCCAAGGCTGAGGCGAACATCACTCGAATCGGTCGGAACGTTCGGTTCGGCGGGGAACTCTTCAATGCTGCAGGTAGCGCACTCAAGCGTGTGCGCCACGGCGTCATAGCGATAGATCTCATGGCGGCCTTCGACCGCCGATTCGGTCAGCTTCGCCCACGAGGGGAAGACGAGGAACCGTCCGTCGCGGCTGACGCGGGCTTGCCTGGTGAATTCCCTGTTGAGGGTTGGCGCGGTCCAAACGAAGTCGTCGCTGTGATCCTGGTCCGACTGCTCGTCCTTCAGCGTGGCGATATAGACGAGTTCGGGCGAAGCGCCGGTGTCGTCCCACAGGTAGAGCTTGGCGCCGGGGTCAGTCGGCTCGCCGGTGATGATCTGGTTGTTGGTGACGAAGTAGACACGACGCAGGTCTTCGCCGGCGCCGAGCGTGCCACCCCCTGCCAGAAATCCCTCGTCGACGTTCGCCCCGACTCCCGCGTTGTGATCTTCGGAGATCAGGGTCAGGCGTTCGCCTTCGGGCTTGGTGAAGTCATACAGGTAGAGGTCGTTGGTGGTATCTGTGTCGGCGTCGACCAACGTGTCCTGCGTGGTGAAGATGACGCGATTTCCATGTGCAGCTTCTGCATTCTGGTACCACAATTCACCACCGCTGCTGCCACCTGGCAGGGTCCGCTCGGAGGCAGAGATCAGCGTGGTGCTCATGCCGTCTTCTCGGACATATAGCTGCCTGGCAGGGCCAATTGCAGCGGGGGTGAAGAAGAGACGACGGCCGTCATCGGACATCGCGTGCTCGTAGTTTCCCCCGGGTTTGGAGCCCACTCGGGCAGTCACCGGTTCCCCGTTCGGCAGGATCGACGCCAGGCGGAGCTCGCCGTTGTCCCATTCGTAGGCGCAGCTAGTGCCGCTCTGGAATGAACAGGGTGCATCGGGCGTCAGAGCGGTCGGGGCGACGATCGCCAGCTTGCTGAAGTCGCTCGAGCCCCAGACGAAGCCGTTCGCGTCGCTGCCCAACATCGCGGAAAGAGTGCCGTTGAGCAGGGTGAAGAACGCCGGCGTCGTGGGCAGCACCGGGTCATGCATGTACAGGTTCGCCCCATAAGCCGCATCCGGATCGACCGTGCCCGTTATCTCATCCTCCTGCCACTGGATCACGCCCTTGGAGAGGTCTTCGGTGAAGCCCTGGTACCCCTGGTCGCCGAGCGTGAACGTTCCACCCGGAGGCATCAGGCTGACCGTCTTCCAGCCGTCGGGGGTGCGCGTCGCCATGTAGCGGATGCCGTCGACGCCGATCGAGGTTTCCGCTCCGGCGAAGGGGCTCTGGGCGCTGTAGAGGAGCCGGTTGCCGTCGATTGCCGCCATCGGGCTCCCGAACCCCACGTCGTTGCCGTTCTTGTCGACCGGCGAGACCTGCTCCCAGACGCGGTTGTCGGGAAGGCTCACTTGACCGACTTCCGCTGCGGCACTCGACATTCCGAGCGCAGCGCCGAGCAGAACCAAGCCGAACGATAGGCCGGCAAGTCGCGACAGATGCATATCAACTCACCGTCCGCTCAACACGTGACTTCGGGCGGACAGGGAGCGGTGACTGCCCAGCTGCCGTAGGCGAAAATTTCGGTTGCACCGGATTCGATTTCCCACTCACCTTGGGTGCCGAAGGCAGTTCCCGTCCCTCCCCAAGGACCTTCTTCAGCAGCCCCGTTATTGACCCTGGCATAGAGGCAGAGGTAGCCGGGTTTGGCCTCCGGTTTATCGACGTTGCCCGGGCATTTTTCGGTCGGGGTCGCGCCTGGGGGCATGTACACGCGGGTAGGAGCCGGTTCGACACTCAGCGGGTAGCTAAGCGAGAACTCGCCGGTGCGGTCGGTTTCGTACGTCCAGAAGCCCCTACTGCTTTTTCCAGGCCCCAGGACCTGCCCGCCGCCGCCGGCTCCGCCGCCGCCGTTGCAGACGTACTGCTTGTTGCCCGAGCCCTGGATTTCGAACCAGTAGCCGCCTTCGGTACAGTTGGTCCCGGCCGGCTCTTCGCCGCTGACCACGCTGCGACCGGGGGTGCCGTTGGTGCCATTGACACCGGCCTTGCCGTTGGTGCCGTCGAGGCCGTTGACCCCGGGTGGTCCCTCGGGGCCTTCCGGCCCCATCGGCCCCTGCGGGCCACGGATTCCCCGTGCGTGGCGCTTGGCCTTGAAGTTGTGGTGCTTGCCGCTGACTGAAGCGGTCAGCGCCCAGGCGCCGCCGCCGAGGGCGAAGACGAGGGCAACGATGGCGACGACCAACCCGGCGGTGCCGAAGGGTTCGCGCAGCTTGGAGAACATTGTCACTCAACTCCTCTTGTAGTCACTGGCATGGGCGGGTTGGCGTAGAGGACCCGGGCCGGGAAGGTGTGCCCTCCCGGCCCGGGATTTGCACTACGGGGCGGTCACCGCCCAGGATCCGGCGGCGATCGCAAGCGTGTTGGTGGCTTCCACAATTAGCAAGGCTCCAGTTCTCCCTGCCCCAGGTGGGAACGTGAAGGATTCGAAGACCGACGGGTTCACAATCGCCTCGCTTTTGGAGTCGGCGTTCAACGATTCGGTCTCGTACACGCAGAGGTTCCCGGCGGTTGCTTTCGGTTGGCTCGACGAGCCGAGGCAGGCGGTCGAGGTGACTTCGTTGCCCCCGATTACTTCTTTGCCGGCCGCGTTGATGTAGTGGACATGGCTTTCGTCAAGTGGAGCCGAAAGAGGGATCGCGAAGGAGAGGGGCAGGAAATCATCGCCGGGGGAAGGTACGTACTGCCCGAGGGCCCAGTCACCGGTCTCGGTGGCTTTGCTCGGCAGCGTTCCGCCTGCGGTCCACGGCGAGCCAGGAGCGCCCTGCGGTCCTTGGGGCCCTTGGGGCCCGGTCGCGCCGGCATCGCCCTTAGGACCCTGGGCGCCGTCCTTGCCGTTGGCGCCGGCGGGGCCCTGGGGACCGGCCGGTCCGGTGCCCTGGAACTTCTTGGCGATCTTTTCGACTTCCTTCTTCTGCTTGTGAGTCAGCTTGCCGGCGGCGTAGGCGCCGCCGAGCATCGCGAAGACGAGGGCGATCACCGCGACGGTGAGGCCGGCTTTGCCGAATGGTTCGCGGAGGCGGCGGCCTGCGCGGTTACGAAGCGGTGAGAGCATCGATCTCTTCTCCTTGTCCCTCGAGCCTCTGCCCGCCGCCTCCCATGGCGGCCCCTGCGTGAGCTCGGTTTCCCTGTGGTGCATCGCCTGTCTTGGCGACGCTGCGTTTTAGAAAAGCAGATGTCTGCCCAAGAGTCAAGGATAATTTTTTGAAGGTAGTGCAGTAATTTCTAGAATAGATAGCGTCCTCGCTGGGAACGGCGATAACTCGGCTCTGGGAGCGGCTTTCAGGCCAGCTCAGCGACGAGCGTCCTGGCCCCTTCGGGACCAAGGTAAGGCGAGAGGACGAAGTCCAGAAGATCTGGCAGCAGGTCCTCGAGCGAGTCGGCGGCGCCGGTGACGATCGAGCGTGAGATCAGCGCGATGAGGCCGCCGAGCAGCGAATCCTCGGTCGAATCGGGAAGCTCCTCGGCCTCGACACGCTCGAGGCGGCCGGGCTTCAGCGCTCGCGACTTGTCGATCACGACGTCGCGGAAGCGGATCGCGATGAGAGGCGTCGCGGTGACCGGCTCGACCAGGCAGAGGCGGGCGAGGTTCGGCTCTTCGGTGAAGAAACGGAGCGCCGCGCGCAAGCCGGCGATCACCTGGTGCGGCCAGTCGGGCTCCTCTCGCACCGCCTCCACGACCAGACCCTCGAGGTGCGCGACGACGGTGTCGAACACCGCGAGGAAGCATTCCTCCTTGCTCTCGAAGAGCTCATAGAAGGCGCGGCTCGACACCGAGGCCGCCTTGACGATCTGGGTGATCGTCGTCGCCCGGTACCCGCTCGCGGCAACCGCCTGCGCGATGCCGGCCAGGAGCCGCTCGCGCTGAGATTCCATGACCTGCTCGCGGGAGAGCCCATGGTGCCCGCCCGGCAGGGGACCGAGCTCGGCCCGATCCGCCTGCCCACGATCAGTCCGCCGCGCAGCCACGGATCAAGCGTAGTCAGGACCCGGCCGAGGCGGCCTCCTCCCCTTCCCCTTCCGCGGGCCTCTCCTCGGCCCACTTCGCCCACCTCGCCGCCTCCCGCTCGCCCACATAGGGACGCAGGATGAAGACGACGGCGTCGGGCAGCAGCGTCTCGATCCGATCGACCTCTCCGACGATCAGTCGCTGGTAGGCCGACCACAGCAGCCCGCCCGCGAGCGTGTCCTCGAGGGTGGGCGGCAGGTCGTCGGCATTCGGGACGAGCTTTCGACCCTCGCGCAGCAGCGGCGTGAGCCCGCTCATCGCTTCCTGGTAGCGGTCGATCATCACCGGCCCGACGGTCGGCGCGTCGACTATCGACGCGCGGGCGATCAATGGGTCGGAGAGGAGCACGTCGAAGAGCGCCCGCAGGGCGGCGGCAACCTGCTGCGGCCAGGGCGCTCCGCTCTCGCGCTCTCGCTCTACCGCCACCTCCATGCGCTCGCGAGCTTCCGCCATCACCGTCTCGAAGAGCTCGACGAAGCACTCCTCCTTGTTGGAGAAGTGGCCGTAGAAGGTCTTGAAGCTGACGCGGGCGTGCTTGACGATCAGCTCGACGGTGACCGCGTGATAGCCGCGTTCGGCGACCAGCTGGCCGGTCGCCCGCAGAATGCGCCGACGCTGATCCTCTTTGACCGTGGCGCGGGTAACACTGGACGGCAGTGAAGTTCGCGATGCTCTACCCGGCAGCGCCCGCATGTGGCGAGAATACTCCGCCCCGGGGCTTTCTCCGAGACGCTCCAGTATGCGGAGAAGTATCGCTTCGTTTACGTGCAGGCGACCCGCTTCGCCTCGGCGGCGCCGACGTATGGGGTCAAGGCCAGCTCAACCAGCTGGGGAGCCAGCTCGGGCAGCCGCTCGGCTTCGCCGCCGGCGATGCGGCTGGAGACGATCGCCGTGAGGGCGCCGACCACCGATTTCTCGGTCAGCTCCGGCAGTTCTGCCGCCTCGCCGCCGAGCGACCGCCCGCCGCTGAGCAACGCGGCCAGGTGCTCGTTGGAGGCAAGCACCTGCTGCGTCATCTCGACGTCGGCCGAGAGCGGATCCAGGGTGAGAAGGCGGACCTGCGCCGGCTCCGCGGCGGCGTAGTCGAGCGCCGCCTCGACCACCGCCTTGACCTTGAGGGGCCACTCCGAGGCGGCGTTGCAGGCGCGGAAGACGAGGCCGAGGAAGCGTTCGAAGATTGCCTGGTGCGCTGCGGCGACCGCTTCCTCGCCGTTCTCGAAGTTCTCGTAGAAGGTGCGCCGCGAGACTCCCGCCGCCTCGATCACGTGGCTGACCGTGAGATTGCGGTAGCTGTGCGCGGCGACCGCTGTGGCGACGCCAGCGATCAACCTGTCGCGTTGGTGCTGCTCCGTGACCTGCCGCGGCAGGCGATGACGTCCCCGCGGCAGCTCCCAGCTCGGCTCGAGGGCCTGGGCTTGAGCGGCACGTGAGCGAGAGTGCGACATTTTTTAGAAATATAGCTGTCTTACCCCCGCCTGGCAAGGAGAACGCCGGCAACCGCGCCCGCGCATAGGGAGAATCAAGCCGATGGGCATCCGCTCAGACGAAGAGGCGGTCGCGATCGCGGTCGCGGGGCTGCGGCGCGACTTCGGTGACCGCACGGCCCTGGACGGCGTCGGCTTCGAGCTGGCGGCGAGCGAATCGCTGGTCGTTCTGGGCCCGAACGGGGCGGGCAAGACGACGCTGCTGCGCATCCTCGCCACCCTGCTGCGGCCTGGCGCGGGCGAGGTGCGGGTGCTGGGCGCGCGCCTGCCCGGCGAGGCCTGGAAGGCACGCGGGCGAATCGGCTTCCTCGGCCACGAGCCGCTGCTCTACCGGGACCTGAGCGGCCGCGAGAACCTGCGCTTCCACGCCAAGCTGCACGGCCTGCGCGGCGGCGCGGCAGAGGCGCGGATCGAGGCGCTGCTGGCCGCGGTCGCGATGGAGCGGCGCGCCGAGCAGCGCATCGCCGAGCTCTCGGCGGGGATGCGGCAGCGGCTTGCGATCTGCCGCTGCGTCCTGCACGAGCCGGAGCTGCTGCTGCTCGACGAGCCCGAATCCAACCTCGACGCCGAGGGGCGCGAGCTGGCCCGCGAGCTGATCGGGCCGGCCGAGGGGCGCACCCGCGTCCTCGTCACCCACGACCCCGAGCGGGCCCTGCCGGATGCCGACCAGGTGCTGCGGCTCGGCGCCGGCGGCAGGGTTGCGGTCGCATGACGCCCTCGCGGCTGGCGTTCGCGGCGATCCTCGGCAAGGACCTGCGCGCCGAGCTGCGCACCCTGCAGTCGCTGCCGGCGATGGCGCTGTTCGCCGTCACCACCTTCGTCATCTTCCGCTTCGGACTCGACCGCACCAGCCTCTCCGGCGACCTCGCCTCGGGGGTGCTGTGGGCGACGCTGCTCTTCGCCGCCATCCTCGGCATCAACCGCCTCTTCGTCGCCGAGCGCGAGGAGGGCGGCTTCGACGCGATCCGGCTGGCGCCGATCGACCGCACCGCCCTCTTCGCCGCCAAGGCGGCCGCGCTTCTGGCCTACCTGCTCATCCTGGAGCTGGTCGTCATCCCGGTATTCGCCGTCTTCTTCCTCGACTCCGCCGCGGCGCTGCCGCCGCTGGCCCTGGTCCTGCTGCTTGCCGACGTCGGCCTTGCCGCGACCGGCACGCTGGTCTCCTCGATGGCGGTCAACTCGCGAGCCCGCGACCTGCTGGCGCCGCTGGTCCTGCTGCCCCTCGTCGTGCCGCTGTCGATCGCCGCCACCGGCGCGATCGAGCCGCTGCTGGCGCTGGGCGGTCCCGGCTACCACCGCTTCGGCACCTGGCTGGCGGTGCTCGGCCTATACGATTTGATCTTCCTCCTGGTCGGATACGCGGTGTTCGACTTCCTGCTGGAGGACTGAGGCGCCAGCCCCTCCCCACCGCGCCACGAGCATGTACGGCAAAGGCCTGAGACCACTCTCGATCGCGACCGTCGCGGCGCTCGTCGCCTCGCTCTCGCTGGTCTTCTTCTACGCGCCGCTCGACGCCGACCAGGGCTTCATCCAGAAGATCTTCTACCTGCACGTGCCGCTGGCGATCGTCGCCCTGGTCGGCTTCGTGGTCGGCGGCGTCTTCGCGATCCTCCACCTGCGCAGCGGCGAGGGCCGCTGGGACGCCTACTCCTACGTCTCGATCCACATGTCGGTGATCTTCGGCGTCGCCGTCTTGATCACCGGCTCGATCTGGGCGAAGGCCTCCTGGGGGCACTGGTGGGTCTGGGACGAGCCGACGCTGGTCAGCTTCCTGATCGTCTTCCTGATGTACGCGACGTACTACCCGTTCCGCTACGCGATCGAGGACCGCGAGCGCCAGGGCCGCTACGCCTCGGTCTTCGCGATCACGGCCGGCGCCTTCGTGCCGCTCAACTTCATGGCCGTGCGGATGGCCCAGAGCCTCGTCCACCCGCGCGTCTTCGCGACCACCAACGGCGGCCTGCCCGGCTCGATGATGCTCACCTTCCTGGTCAGCCTGCTGGCGATCGGCCTGCTCTGGGTCACCCTGGTCAAGTTCGAGCTGACCGCGAAGAGCGCCTCGGGACAGCTGAAGCGCTTGCGCCGGGCCATCGATGCCCCCGCTCCGGGCGGGGCTTCGCGGGTCGCACCGGAGGTGAGCTGAGTGCTGCCGCTGCTCGCCGACGCCCCCGCCCTGCCGCTCGACGAGGCGGGCAAGTACGTCGCCGGCGCCTACGTCGTCTTCCTTGCCCTGATCGTCGTCTACGTCGCGATCATGGCGGCGAAACTGCAGCGAATCGAGCGGGAGCTGCGGGAGCTGGCTGGATTTGCGGAGCAGCGCAGCCGCGAGCGGGCTGAGGTCGAAGCCGAGCACGCGGAGGTGGGCGGCGGATGAGCGAGCTGCTGGCGCTCGGCGTCTCCCACAAGACCGCGCCGCTCGACCTGCGCGAGCGGCTCTCGCTGACCGAGGGACGGGCGGTCGGCGCCCTTCACGAGCTGACCGCGGTCGAGGGCATCCACGAGGCGGCGGCGATCTCGACCTGCAACCGCACCGAGCTCTACCTGATCGTCTCCGACGCGGTCGAAGCGGAGTCGACGGCGCTCGGCGTGCTCACGCGCCAGGCGGAGATCCGCCCGACCGAGCTGCTCGGCCACCTCTACTCGCTGCGCTCCGGTGAGGCGGCGCGCCACCTCTTCCGCGTCACCGCCGGGCTCGACTCGATGATCGTCGGCGAGGCAGAGATCCAGGGGCAGGTCAAACGCGCCTACGAGCTGGCGCTCGTCGAGGGCGCCACCGGGCCGATCCTCAACCGGCTCTTCCGGGGCGCGCTCGCCGCCGGTGGCCGGGTGCGGGAGGAGACGGCGGTCGGCGAGAAGGGCGTCTCGATTCCCTCCGTGGCGGTCGAGCTGGCGCGGCGCACGCTCGGCGACCTCGGCGAGCGCCGGGTTCTCGTGATCGGCGCCGGCGAGACCGCTGAGCTCGTCGCCAAGGCGCTGGTCGCGCGCGGCGCGGCGAGCGTCTTCGTCGCCAACCGCCACTACGACCGGGCGATCGGCCTGGCGCAGCGCTTCCACGGCGAGGCGGTGCGCTTCGAGGAGCTGCCAGAGCAGCTGCAGGCGGCTGACATCGTCGTCTCCGCCACGAACTCCCCCCATCACATCGTCGAGCGCGAAGGGCTGGGGCAGGTCATGGAGACACGATCCGGGCGGCCGCTGCTTCTCGTCGACATCGCGGTGCCGCGCGACATCGAGCCGGAGTGCCGGGAGGTGCCGGGCGTCAGCCTGCACGACATCGACGACGTGCAGCAGATCGTCGAGCGCAACGCCAGCGGGCGCGAGGGAGAGGCGCGGCGGGCAGAGCCGATCCTCGCCGCCGAGCTCGATCGCTTCGAGCGCTGGCTGGCTTCGCTTGAGGTCGTGCCGACGATCGCCTCGCTGCGCGAGCGCGGCGACGAGGTCGTGGAGCGGGTGCTGGCGGAGAACGAGGGGCGCTGGGAGGGTCTCGGCGACGCCGACCGCGAACGCCTCCGCACGATGGCTAAAGCGATCGTCTCCCGCCTTCTGCATGAGCCGACCCTGCGGATGAAGCGCTCGGCGGGCAGCGATGAGGCCTACCTGTATGTGAGCGCTCTGCGCGAGCTCTTCGGGCTCGATGCCGAGACGGAGCCCGAGGGCGAGGAAAAGGGCAAGGTGACCGAGCTTCGCAGGACCTATCCACCGGGATAGGTCCTGATGATCCGGATCGCCACCCGCAATAGCGCACTCGCGAAAGCGCAAGCAGGACAGGTCGCCAAGCTGTTGGGCGGGGCGGAGCTGGTCGAGGTCTCCTCCGACGGCGAGCCGGGGGACAAGGCGCGGTTCGTGCGGGGGGTCGAGCGGGCGCTGCTCGACGGCGACGCCGAGATCGGCGTGCACTCGGCCAAGGATGTGCCGGCTGAGATGCCGGAGGATCTGACGATCGCGGCGGTGCCGGCGCGGGAGGACCCGGCGGACGTCTGGATCGGCCCCGGCGACTCGCTCGACGACGTGCCGGAGGGCGCCCGGGTCGGCACCGCCAGCCTGAGGCGGCGTGCGCAGCTGCTCGCCGCCCGCCCCGACCTGGTGGTGAGCGAGCTGCACGGCAACGTCGATACCCGCCTGCGCAAGCTTGGCGAAGGGGAGCACGACGCGATCGTCCTCGCCGCCGCCGGACTGCGCCGGCTGGGTCGCGAGGAGGAGGTTTCCTTCGCCCTGCCAGCCGAGACGATGACCCCTGCGGCGGGGCAGGGAGCACTCGTCCTCCAGGCTCGCAGCGACAGCGACGAGGCGATCGAGGCGGCGATTCGGATCGGCGACGAGGTCGCTCTGCGCGAGCTGACCGCGGAGCGAGCGGTCGTGACCCTGCTGGAGGCGACCTGCGCCACGCCGATCGGCGTCCACGCCAGTCTCAGCGTGTCCGACGGGGCCGAGGACGAAGGGGGCGTGCTCGGGTCCCTGGTCGTCGAGGCCTTCGTCGGCCTGCCGGATGGCAGCGAGTGGATCCGCGACCGGATCGAGGGCGATGCGGCCGAGCCCGCGGCGACCGGAGCCGTGTTGGCCGAGCGCCTGCTCGGCGCCGGCGCCCGCGACGTCCTCGACCGTGCCGAAACCTGGAGCGCGGCGTGAGCGCGCGGCGGGGGGTCGTGTATCTGGTCGGGGCCGGGCCGGGCGACCCGGGCCTGATGACGGCCCGCTCGCTCGAGCTGATCGCCTCCGCCGACGCGATCTTCCACGACCGCCTGATCCCGCCCGGCGCCCTCAGCGGCGCCCGCGAGGACGCTGAGCTCATCTATGTGGGTAAGGCCCCAGGAGACGTGCCCGTAGAGAGGGGCCCATATGGACGCCGCAGCACCGGCACGTCCGTACCGCAGGGGGAGATAAACGAGCGGCTGGTGGAGGCGGCGGGGGAGGGGAAGAGCGTCGTCCGGCTGAAGGGCGGTGACCCGTTCGTCTTCGGCCGCGGCGGCGAGGAGGGCGAGGCGCTGCGCGCCGCCGGCATCGAGTTCGAGCTCGTGCCAGGCGTGACCGCCGGCGTCGCGGCCAGCGCCTACGCCGGCATCCCCGTCACCCACCGCGACGACGCCTCCGCGGCCGCCTTCGTCACCGGCCACGAGGACCCGGAGAAGGCCGGGACCGCGCTGGACTGGGAGGCCCTCGCCCGCTTCCCCGGGACCCTGGTCTTCTACATGGGCGTCAAGCGCCTGGGCGAGAACGCCGCGGCGCTGATCGCCGCCGGCCGCGACACCGAGGAGCCGGCCGCCGCGATCGAGCGCGGCACGATGGAGGCGCAGCGAACCGTGGTCGCGACTCTCGGCACGCTTGCCGAAGCGGTCGAGCGCGAGGGCATCGGAGCGCCCGCGCTGATCGTCGTCGGCCGCGTGGTCGAGCGCCGCAACGAGCTTGCCTGGCTGGAGCGGCGGCCGCTCCACGGCCGACGCGTGGTCGTCACCCGCGCCCGCGCGCAGGCCAGCGGGCTTGCTTCGACCCTGCGCGGGCTCGGCGCCGAGGTGGTGGAGCTGCCGGCGATCCGGATCGAGCCCCGAATCGAGAGCGAGGAGGTACGGCGAGCGGTCGAGCGGATCGGCGCCGGCGAGTACGCGCTGGTCTGCCTTACGAGCCCCAACGGGGCGCATTTGCTGTTCGCCGCGCTTGCCGAGGCCGGGCTGGATGCTCGAGCGCTTGGCGGAGCACCGACTCGACGGCAGGAGAGAGAGGGCGATGCCGGGGGAAGCCAAACGCGGGCGGCGGTTGCCGCAATCGGACCCGGAACCGCGCGAGCACTCGCCGACCACGGCATCCTTGCCGACGTCGTCCCGGAACGCTTCGTCGCCGAGGCCCTGGTCGAAGCGCTTGCGGAGGTCGACATCGCGGCAAAGCGCGTGCTCGTCGCCCGCGCCGCCGAGGCCCGCGACGTGCTGCCCGACGCGCTGCGGGAGCGCGGCGCCGAGGTCGACGTCGTGCCCCTCTACGAGACGGTGCGGGAGGACCCGCCACCCGAGGCGATCGAGGCCGCACAGTCCGCCGACTACGTCACCTTCACCTCTTCCTCAACCGTGCGCAACCTGACCGAGGCGCTCGGCGACCGCTTCCCAGCGCAGGCGCGCGTCGTCTCGATCGGCCCGATCACCAGCGAGGCGGTGCGCGATGTCAAGCTCGAGGTCGCGGTCGAAGCCAAGCGCCACGACGTCGACGGCCTCGTCGCCGCCCTCCTGGCCGACGCCGGCCGCTCTTAGCTTTCCGGTGCGCCTTTTGCGCCCGGCAGGTACAAAAGGCGCACCGGAATGAAATTCGGCGCTCCGCACCGGCACTTTCGCCTCACCGACTCGACCAACGCCCGCGCCCGCGAGCTGGTCGAGGCCGGCGCTCCGCACGGCACCGTCGTCACCGCGGCCGAGCAGACCGCCGGGCGCGGGCGCCAGGGCCGCACCTGGACCGCTCCTCCCGGCAAGGCCCTCCTCTACTCGGCGATCCTCCGACCGCTCGACGAGCGCCACCTGCTGCTGCCGCTCTCGGTCCCCCTGGCCGTCTGCGAGGCGGCCGAGGCGCTGCAGCCGGGAATCGAGTGCGCGATCAAGTGGCCCAACGACGTCTGGCTAGACGGCCGCAAGCTCGCCGGCGTCCTGATCGAGGCCAAGCCCCAAGACGGCTGGGCGGTGATCGGCGTCGGCCTCAACCTCTCAATCACACAAGACGAGTTTCCGCCCGACCTTCGTGCAACGGCGGTCTCACTCTTCGACTCCGCGGCGGAGGGCCGGGGGGAGCCCCGCCGGAGCCTCCATGCTGTTGCTCCGGCGGGGCTCCCCCCGGCCACCGCCACCGCCACCGAAGTCCTGAACCGTCACCTCGACCGCTGGGTCGATGCAGCTCGGAGCGACATCCTGCCCGCATGGCGAGGGCGCGATGCACTGAAGGGTCGTCAGATCTCATGGGACGGGGGCTCAGGGACCGCCGACGGGATCGAGGACTCAGGCGACCTAGTCGTCGTCGCTGCCGGCGGCGACCGCGTCGTCCTCGGCGCCGGCGAGGTCCACCTGCGGCTCTGAGCCGTTCTCATCGGCGGTTTTCGCGGCACGGCGACTCGTCCGCCTCGGCGACTTCTCTGGCTTCGCCCCGTTTCCGCCCTCGCCGGCCGGCGCGCCGCCTTTGGCTTTCTTGCGCTTGCGACGGCGTTTGCCGCCTTTGGGGAAGTTGCGCAGCAGTTCGCGCGCCGTCGCCGAGGGTTTGCGAGCCATCCGCATCCGAGCGCCGCGCAGAACCTCCTCACCTTCCGGGGTGTGCGAGACCGCGCCGGCAAGCAGCGCCATCGCCAGGCGCCGGTCCTGTTTGCGCGCGGCGTGGACGAGGCGGCGGGCGTTGCGGCCGTGCGCCCGTCCAGAGGAGTTGACCAGCAGCCCGAGCAGCCGCTTGGTCTCCGGCCAGCGCTGCACGGCGTACTCTTCGTGCAGCTCGCGGGTGTAGGAGGCGAGCCGCCAGACCCACGCCTGAGCCTGGTCGCGGCGGCCGATCCGTTTGTCGACCAGCGCCTGCAGCAGGCACCTCGTCCCCGCCCGTTTGTCCTCGCGGCTCCAGGTGCCGACGATGTCGATCGCGTCGTCGAAGGCCTCGGCGTCGCCCAGATCGGCGATCTCGCCCAGCGCTTTCAGGCGCAGCTGCGAGTTGCGGTTGCGCTGCACACAGGTGAGCAGGAAGCGGCGGCGCAGCTCCTTGGTGCGATCGTTCTGCAGCATCGACCGGGCCCGGCGCCAGTTCTGCGGAGTGACCCTGGCCCCGGCGAGCGCCGCCCAGGCGTGCTGCTCGGGATAGTCGAGGTTCTCGACCGCGATCCGCCACAGCTCACGTTCGAGCACCTGCGTGCGGCGTTCGGATTGGTCGGAGACGGGGACGATCCGGCGCTCCACCCGCACCCGGCGGCCGCGCCCCCGGCGCACCGGCCCGACGACGATCGCGCCGCCCCGATAGACGTCGCGGTCGAGCAGGCTGTGCAGGGTGACGATCGTCTCATCGTGGGTGGTGGCCGGGTGGACGAAGTCGATCACCAGGCCCGCCTCCTTGCCCGGCGCGCGGCGGGTGACGCGGCCGACCCGCTGCTGATAGATGCGGCGCGACGCGGTCGGCGCCAGGTGCATGCAGATCGTCGCCCGCGGCGAGTTCCACCCCTCGGCGAGCAGCATCGCGTTGCAGAGCACGTCGACCTCGCCGCGCTCGAAGGCGGCGAGGATCTCGGCCAGTTCCCGCTTCGGCGTCTCACCGGAGACGGCGCGGGCGACGATGCCCGTGTCCTTGAAGGCTTTGGCGACGTTCTTGGCGTGCTGCACGCCGGCGGTGTAGAGAACGCCGGGGGTCTTGCTGAAGCGCGTCTTGTACAGGTCGGCGATCGCGACGTTGAAGGGCTCCTGGTCGAGCAGCGCGGCCAGCTCCTCCTGGTCGAAGTCCTGGTCGACCTCGCCTTTGCGCAGCGGCACCTTGGCGATCGTGCGCACGCCCGGCCCGGGCGGGATGCGGAGGCAGCGCAGCGGCGCGATCACGCCGCGCCGTGCCGCCTGCGCGAGGTCGAAGCGCGAGGTCTGGGTCGGGAAGAGGTCGGCGACGTGGCGCGCGATCAGGGCGCCCGTCGCGGTCATCCCGATGAAGACGGGCCCGGTCCAGGCGCGGATGCAGGCGCTGGTCTTCTCGCCCAGCGCGGTGTGGGCCTCGTCGCAGATCACGATCGAGTAGGCGTCGGAGACCTGCTTGTGGTTGCGGACGAACCACTGGTAGGTCTCGACCGTTACCGGGCCTTCGGCGTCGTCGCGGTCCCCCATCAGCGGCGGGCGCAGGCGCTCCTTGTAGCCACGGTCGGAGATCTCGCCGATGAACTGTTCGACGAGATTGCGGCGGTGGGTGAGGATGAGGACGCCGCCGGTCCGGGTGGCGTCGATAAAGCCGACGGCGGCGACCGTCTTGCCGGCGCCGGTCGCGTGCTCGAACCAGAAGCGCCGCGCGGCGCCGGGGTCGTCGGCGGCCTCGCCCTCGGGAGCCTCATCGTCGTCTTCGTCGCCCGCCTCTTCCTCCCAGTCCTGGGGCTCCTCGTCGGCGGCAAGCTCCTCCGGCTCCTCGTCCTCCTCGTCGCCCTCGTCCTCGCTCGCCGGCTTGCCGTCGCCGAGCGGATCCTCGAGCTCAGCCACCGGGCCGTCGCCGTTCTCGGCGGCCGTCTGCTGCTCTGACATCAGCTCGGTCAGCGTGCCGGACAGGGCGTCGACCTGATGGGGGTTCAGCTCGGCGCCGTCGCGCAGCTTCGGCGGCTCGTCGGCCAGCAGCCGCTCGAGGCCGAGCAGCAGCGAGAAGTCGCGTCGCCACTGGATCGAGGGCTCCTCACGACCCTCATCCAGCTCCTTCAACGCAGCGTCGAGGGCGCGGCGGCGGGCGGTTCCGGGGGCCAGCGCCTCGGCACCCTCGCCGTCGAGCAGGAACGGCTCGCGGGCAAACGCCGCCGCCCGCTCGATGTCGGCGCTTGAGGGAACTGCCGCCGAAGCGGCAACGTCGCTGGTCTTGGCCATGAAGGCTTGTGCGCTTTCGTTCCCGCAGCGACGCGGTGCGTGCCGCCGGGAGACTTAGACGAGGATGCCGGGAGGTCGGCTCTTCCTTCCCCCCAGCGCACTCGAGCGGCTCGCATACGGCGAACCGCGCAGGTCTATTGTAGAACACCGAGCCAAGATGAGTGATGCCAAAGCTCGCAGCCGTCATTTGGAAGTCACTCAGCTCGTCACCTCAGCGGTCTTGATCCTGGGATTGGCCATTGCGGGCTGCGGCTCGTCCCAGAGCGGGGACTACGGTGGAAGGCACCCCGATTACGCGAAGGCACTGGCCGGCTCGCCCGCGCCGCTCGCGGCGTTGCACCGCCAGGCCAACCGGCTGCTGCCCGGCGGCGAGGACGCCTACGAAGGTAGGATCGCCGCGCTGCGCGGCTACCCCGCCGTCGTCAACGTCTGGGCCTCCTGGTGTGGGCCCTGCCGCTTCGAGTTCCGCCACTTCCAGCGAGCCGCGGCCGACTATGGCAAGCGAGTTGCCTTCCTCGGCGTCGACAGCCAGGACTCCGACGACGCAGCCGCCACCTTCCTCGGCGAGGCTCCTGTGCCCTATCCGAGCTACACCGATCCCGACAAACAGATCGCCGACGCGCTGGGCGCCTCGCTCGGCCTGCCGGACACCGCCTTCTACGATCGCCGGGGAAGCCTCGTCTACCTGAAGCAGGGCCCATACGACGACGAGGCCGAGCTGCGAGCTGACATCGAGCGCTACGCGCTCGCCGGTGGCGCCGAGGGCGGATAATCGGCGCATGGACCTCTTCGTCGTAGTCGCGCTGATCGGGGTGGGGCTGTTGCTGGCGGAGCTGCTGCTCTCGACCGGCGGCCTGCTGGCGGCGCTCGGCGCGGCGGGGCTGATCGCCGGCGGTGTCCTCGCCCTCACGGCTGACGCCGACTCGAGCGCCAGCGACTGGGCCGGACCGGCGCTGATCACGCTCGGGGTGCTCTCGGCCGTCAGCTTCTACTTCGTCACCCGCAAGGTGCTGGAGGCGCACCGCGACCAGCCGGTGCGCGGCGGCCATGAAGGGCTGATCGGCGCCAGCGCGGAGGTCCGCACGCCGCCCGACCCGGAGGGACAGGTCGCCGTCGCCGGGGCGATCTGGCGAGCGCGGCGGAGCGGCGACGGGATCCCACTGCGACCGGGAGATAGAGTCATCGTCGAGGCGGTCGAAGGCCTCACCCTGGTCGTCCGGCCCGAGAAAGGAGCAGGCTGATGGCAGCGCTGGTGGTCCTCGCCGTACTGGTGTTCTTCGTCGCGATCCTGCTGGGCTCCTCGGTGCGGGTCCTGCGTGAGTACGAGCGTGGGGTCATCTTCCGCCTCGGCCGCCTGATCGCGCAGAAGGGCCCGGGACTGATCCTGCTGATCCCGTTGGTCGACCGCATGGTCAAGGTCGACCTGCGGACCGTGACGCTCAACATCCCGCCGCAGGAGGTGATCACCCGCGACAACGTGCCGGCCGGCGTCAACGCGGTCGCCTACTTCCGCGTGATCGACTCCCGGAAAGCGATCGTCGAGGTCGAAAACTACCTGCTCGCCACGTCCCAGATCTCCCAGACGGCGCTGCGCTCGGTGCTCGGCAAGGCCGAGTTCGACCAGCTGCTCTCCGAGCGGGAGCGGCTCAACGAGGAGCTGCAGAAGATCATCGACGAGTCGACCGAGCCCTGGGGCGTGAAGGTGACCGCGGTAGAGATCAAGGACGTCGAGATCCCCGAGCAGATGCAGCGGGCGATCGCCCGCCAGGCCGAGGCCGAGCGCGAGCGGCGCGCCAAGATCATCAATTCCGAGGGCGAGTTCCAGGCGGCGCAGAAGCTCACCGACGCCGCCGACATCATCAGCACCAACCCCGCTTCCCTGCAGCTGCGCTACCTGCAGACCCTGCTCGAAATCGGCAGCAACCAAAGCACCACGGTCGTCTTCCCGCTGCCGATGGACATGATCCAGCCCTTCCTCAAGCCCCCGTCGGACTCCTGAGCGCGCCCGAGATCCGCATCGACCAGCTCACCGGGCTGCGGACCATCCTCGCCCCCGGTCGGGCCGACCGCCCGCACGGATTCGAGTCCGCCGGGAGCGATGAGGCGGGTGCCGAGAGCTGTCCGTTCTGCGAGGGCCGTGAGGAGAAGACGCCGCCCGAGGTATACGCGGTCCGCCCCGCCGGTGGCGAAGCGAACGGTTCCGGCTGGACGAGCCGCGTCGTGCCGAACCTGTATCCGGCTCTGGCCGCCGGAGAGGACGCCCCACGGCCGGACAGCGCCCCGGACCTCTTCGTCTCGCGGCCGGCGATCGGCGCCCACGAGGTGCTGATCAACGGTCCCGAGCACGTCACGGCGATGGCCGAGCTGAGCGAGGAGCGCTTCCTGGGCGCGATCGCCACCTGGCGGGAGCGGATGCGCGCCCACTCCGACGCGGCCTACGTGCAGCTCGTCGTCAACGAGGGCGCCGGGGCCGGCGCTTCGCTTCCCCATACCCACGCCCAGCTCTATGCGCTGCCCTTCGTGCCGCCGGCGATCGCGCGGGAGCGCGAGCGGGCCGGCTCCTACAGCGAACGCAAGACCGGCAGCGGCCTGCTCAGCGACGTCCTCGTCGAGGAGGTGCGCCGCCGCGAGCGGCTGGTCGCGATCGACGAGGAGGCGGCGCTGATCTGCCCCTGGGCCTCCCGCTCCCCCTACGAGCTGCGGGTGGTGCCGCGGCGCGAGGCCGCGCGCTTCGAGGAGGACACGGCGGGGGCGGAGATGCTGCGCACCGCGATGCGCCTTCTCGCGGAGCGATTCGACGGCCCGCCCGAGCTGAACCTATGGGTGACGACGGCACCCCGCGGCGCCGACCGCTTCCACTGGCATGTCGACATCGCCCCCAGGCTCACCGTCAAGGCGGGCCTCGAGCTGGGCGCCGGGGTCGACATCAACATTTACCCGCCGGAGCGGGCCGCGGCCGACCTGCGGGAGCTGATCTAGCGGCGCCTCGGGTGCCGCTTTTTCTTGACGCAGCGCAGCTTGCCGTGCACCCGCTTCTTGCGGAAGCCCTTGTGGCAGTGAAGACGGTGGATGACCGGTCCGCTTGGCGTGGTGGTGGGCGGCGGCACGGCCGACGGCGGCACCGTCGTGGTCGGGGACGGCGAGGCCAGTTCTTCTTCCACGGGCGGACTGATTGTCTTGAATTCAATGTCCGCCCCGTTGACCGTGCCCGCATTCGTGGTGACGACGAGGCGGTAGTGGTAGGTGGTGCCCACCTGTAACCCGCCGACTTTGCGACTCAGGGCCAGATCGGTTGCGACCGGTTCCAGGCTGCCGGGGCAGGCGGTGACGCTGCCATACGCGTTCGTGGTGCCGTATTCGAAGCGACAACTCGAGACGGAGCCCCCGTGCGGGTTGACCGCGCCGCCGAGCGTCGCAGCCGTCTGACTCACTTCAGTCGCCGGTTTGGTGGTGACGGTCGCCGGTTGGAGGGCCATCGTCTGGAAGGTTTCCGCGCCGCTGCTCGCAGTCCCGCCGTACGTGGTCAGTGCGACCCGGTAGTGGTACATAGTGCCGGGGTTCAACCCCGTGAGCTTCGCTTCGACCGCGCTCGCGCCCAAGGGCGGCGGGGAACAGGGTTTAGCCGTCGCGCTCGTGAATCCGTTCGCCAGGAAGGCGGCATCGCTGACGTATTCGAAGGTGCATGACGTCGCAGCATGGCCTTTCAGGTCGACCGTCCCATGAAGCGTGGCGGTCACCTGGCCCACCGGTTCCGCCGGGTCGATCGTCGCCACCGGCGTTGACATCGTCGCCGGTTCGAAGATGTGGATCTGCCCGGCGTCGCTCACGTACACCTTGTGATTCGTCGGGTCGACGGCTATCTGGCCGGCGGCGGCAGCGCCCATACTCGGTGAAGGGTCGGTGAAGAGGCCCGCACCGAAGTCGTCGAACTTCACCCCGGCGGAGGTGTAGGCGGTGAGGTGGTAGTTCGCACCTTCCGGCAGGTCACCCACGAGCACGGTGTCGCTCACGGGATCGACGGCCACCGCAGCCGCCCCGCCGCCGCTTTGGAAGACGGAGCCGAAGGAGTAGTTGCCTCCCGACAGCACGAGTTCGAGCACCTTGCCCGTGGACAGGTCGACGACGTAGATATCGCCGCTCGAGTTCAGCGCCACGCTGGCCGGTTTGCCGAGACTGCCGCCGGGACAGCCACCGCAGCTGATTTCTTTTTGCAGGGCTCCCGTCGAGTCGAAGACCTGCACCTTGCCGCTCTTAGGATTCGGCAGGTAGACGTTGCCGGCGGCATCGGTGGCTATCTGGGGAAACAGTTCCGATGCGGCGGCGTCGAAGGAGGTGCCCGGCGTGCCGGCAGCCGAGAAGACGTCCATCTTAGCTTCGCCCATCGGCCCAACCGGGGTCTGGACAACGGCCCGGTATGCATAGAAACCCTGCGTAAGCGGGTTCACCGCCACCCCGGTGTAGAAGGGAGAGCTGCCGGCGGAGAAGGCGCCTCCCGACGACAGATTGCTTTCGAAGCGGGAAATCTGTCCCGGCGCCCCCGTGTTGGGATTGGTCGTGAGGATGGCGACGTAGAGTCGATGGCTCGAGTCAACCGCCAAGCCATGCGGCGTATGACCGCTCGGCAGGGGGAGGCTCGGCGCGCCGGTGGCCGGCTCATAACCGATCGCCGCCCCCGCGACGCTGGCGAGCGAGAGAAACGCCATCGTCGTCGCTGCCCCGACCAAGAGGCTTGCGAGCCTCGACCCGACCCGCACCCGTGCGTTTCCGCCCCACGTCCGCCACCGCTCGTATCGCATCCCTGCCCCCTGCTGCGTTTACGACTTTAAGTGAAGTACTGGGTCGTTTATAGCAGTTTCCAAACGGAGGAATAGGGTGAGCACCGGTGGCACCCAACCCACGGCCCATCCCACGCTTCCTCGCCGACAGCACTCAGGAGGGAATCCCGCACGGTCGCTTCGCAGAACGCCTGGAGGAGGCCTTTCGCGCCGCGTGGAAGTCGATCCCCGATCTGCCGCCCGACCTCGAGCCGAATCAAGCGACGGAATGGTTTCCAGAGCGCGCCTGGGGCGGCCGGGTCTGGGTTCCCGCGACGGCCCGAGCCGGTGGCGGAGGCAAGCCGCTGGAGCTCTTCGGTCACGTCTCCTATGTACGGGAGGACGGCGGCGAGCCAGGCGACTTCCGCGCCGTGGTTGACTTCACCGACGTCGTGGCCGAGGGCAATCCCGACTGGCGAATTGACCTCAACGACGACGTGATCGGCCGCTGGAGCGGGGAGAACGGCCGCAGGGGCGACGTCACCCTGATCTGGGGTCGGCCCCTCGTAAGAGGCGCGGTGGCGGCAACCGCGGAGCTGGACATGGAGACGGTCGACCAGGAAGCCGTTTCCAACGAACGCTTCACGCTGATCGCCCTCGACGCGCTGAAGGGCTATGGCGACGACGTCTACGTGCAGGTCAAGCTGTGGAGCAGTCGCGCGGTCGAGCTGGCCGCCGAGAGCCTGTACGAGGCTTAGTCAGACTCGGCGTCCGGCGCGGGATCCCCATCGGTCGGGTGGACGATGCTGGCGAGGGCGCGCCAGCGCACCGCGACGTCGCGATAGTCCACTCCAGCCTCGACCTCGTCGGGCAGGTTCTCGCGTTCGGTCTCTGAGTCGGATCGGTGCGCCGGCTCGCCCTCGAACCAGACCCTCGTCTTCGGCACCTTCCCGAAGCGCAGCTTCTTCGCCTTGACCGAGGTGAAGAGGTCGATGTCGTCGGGGCTCATTCGCCGCTCGCCTCCTTGACATCGCGTACGGTGATCCGTCCCTCGGCACCGCTTCCCTCGATGTCGTCGAGGTCGAGCCCCGCCGCTTCGGCCTCACGCAAGGCGGCCTCCGTCGCGTTGTGCTTCATAGCCCGCCGCTGGCGACGACGCTCGCCCAGCTCCAGGGCCTTGTGGGTCGCGGCGAGGCCGAGGTCCTTCGCCTCGTCGGTCGCCGCCGAGCCGATCTCCTTGGCGACGACTTTGGCCGCTTGTTTCGCCAGCAGCTTGGCGGTCAGGCCATTGCCGCCCTGGCCACCCCCGCCCCCACCGCCGTTGCCGCCACCGCCCTGGCCCAGCGCGCCAACCCCCTGGCCGGCGCCCTGTCCGAGCCCGCCGACCGCCTGGCCGGCGCCCTGGCCGAGTCCTTGCACTCCCTCACCGACGTCGCCAACGGCCTGGCCGGCGCCTTCACCGACGTTTTCAACCGCCCCGCCGGCACCCTTGCCGACGTCCTGCACGGCACCGCCCGCGCCTTTGCCGACGTCCTGCACGGCGCCGCCGGCTCCTTTGCCGACGTCCTTGACCGCTCCCTCAGCGCCTTCGCCCACGTCCTCGACGGCGTGTCCGGCGCCCTGACCTATCTGGCCGACGCCTTTGCCGGCGCCCGCCCCGACCTGTTCGAGCGAGTGGCCGATGCTTTCGAGCAGCTTCGGGTTGCGGTCGAGCGTGGTCAGGACGCGGTCGATGATCGCCGTGACGTGGTCAAGGCGAGCCCTGAGGAGCGCCTGGGCTTCGACTCCCTTGATGTCGAGCTCCACCTTGCCGAGCTCGGCGTGCACGCCGACGCTCAGCTTGACCAAGTCGAGCACCTCGGCATGCAGGGAGATCCGCGCCTCCAGCTGATCGAGCTCGAAGTGGATCTCGTCGACCTTGACAACGGGGATGTCGACCAGCACATCGGGCTCGTCGGTGTCGCTGATCGAACCGGGGTGCAGCAGCGTGTAGTCCTGGTACTCCCGCTCGGGGACGGTGCTCTCGTCGGTCTGGTTGCGGAATGGGCTCCGCTTGCTGCCGCCCCCGTCGCTGCCCTGACCGGACTTGCGCGGCGCGCGGCGCCGGCTTTCCGAGCTTTTCGATCCGGAATCGCTCGAGCTCTTACGGCCCGCCCGCCGTTTCGTCTGCTGCTTGGCCATCTCTCACACCCCTAATCGCCGATCGTCTTCTCCTGGTCCTCATCCCTTTCCCCGCTGATTTGGATGACAAACGCCCTCCAATGGGAATACCGCTGGCGTGGCGTGCCTCAATCGCCAAGCGCCTCGCGCAGCTGCCGAACCTGCTCGCGCAGCTCGGAGAGCTCATGCTCGAGACGGTCGAGGCGGTCGGCGTCGCCTGCGCCGGCAAGGTTCGTCTCCGGGCGAGCCTCAGCGCTTTGGTCGGCGGTCTCGGGCGCCGACTGCCGTGGCGAGGACTGCGCCTCTCCCCCGAGCAGCTGGGCATAGCGCTCCTCCTTCTGCCCCGGCCGCCGATCGAGACGGGCGACGTGGCCGCGCTCGATCAGCCGATCGAGCGTCTCCTGCACGGTGCCGAGGTCGGCGAAGCGATGCAGCCGATCGGCCCGCTGCTTCAGCTCGCCCGGCGTCTGGGCGCCGCGCAGCATCAGGACTGCCAGCAGCGACAGCTCGGCGTCCTCGAGGCCCAGCGCGTCGTTCAGCAGGTGCCGGTACTTCCGTGCCCGGCTGCCGGCGCCGCTGGCGAGGCGGGTCCAACCCCGTTGGGCAAGGCGCCGCAGCGCCGCGACGACCGTCGCCTCGTCGTACTCGACGACCGGATCACGATTCGTCGCCTGGTTGCACGCCAACCGCAGTGCGTTCAGCGAAAGGGGATATGCGTCAGGCGTCGTCCGCTGCTTCTCCAGCAGGCAGCCGACAACCCGGATCTCAGCCGGATCAGGGTCCATCGGGGCGGATGCTATTCATGCCAGCCGGCTCGGGCGGCACATGTGTCGCTTCTCGTCAAAAGTGGGTAGATGGGGGCATGCGATTGCGAGTCTTTCCAACGGTGGAGGCGCCAGGGCAAGCACGGCGGGAGGTTTCCAAGCTTGCCAGCGACATCGACCAGCGCTCCCTCTCGGAGGTGACGGCGGTGATCAGCGAGCTGGTTGCGCTGAGCGTCGCGAACGGCGCCCGCAGGCCGATCGAGGTCTGCCTGCGCCTCGCGGACAGGCGGCTGGAGGGAGCCCTCCGCGACGACGGGACCGGCGCACGCGCGATATCTCGAGGCGAGAGCTCCCTCGCCCTGCGGATCATCGAGGGCCTGGTCGAGGAGTGGGGAGCGAACGATGGCGACAGACGGATCTGGTTCCGGATGAGCGTGGAGCCGGTTTAGCAACCCAACGGCGGGGGTGGCGGATCCGATTGGATTACGCCCGATTGATGCCGATTCGGGTGGCGCTGCCCAAATGATGGGCGGTCGTTCGCCGCTGCGCTACGGTGTCGGCATGGCATCGCCCGAACCGGCCGGAAAATCGCCCGCGGATGCAGCTGGTACTGCCGAGGCGATCCGAGTCCAGCGACTGCAGTCAGACGCCCAGCGTCCGATGAGCGTGAACCTGGCTGAGACCATCTCCCTAAGCCACCAGCTGCTCCAATTTGCCGGCGCCGCCCGCCGAGGGTGAACGCTCCAGCATTCGATCAGATCCTCCGCCGCTTGGCGGAGGCAGAAGTGAAGTTCGTCGTAGTCGGCGGCCTTGCGCTTGGAGCTTGGGGGGTGGTTCGCGGGACCAAGGATGTGGACGTTGTTGTCGCCCCGGATGCCGAGAATCTCAAACGCCTTGCGACGGTTGCTGAGGCAATCCACGGGCACGTGCATGCCGGCGAATCGTTCCTCAGTAGCCAGCATTCAATCGCCGGGCGGATCGCGGGTGGCGAGCAAGTTGCCATCGAGACTGATCTCGGTCGCCTGGACATCGTCCAAGGGCTCAACGGGATTCCCACCTACGACGAATTGAACGCACGCGCCACGAAGGCTGCGATCCTCGGCGTCGAGGTCGCCGTCTGCTCGATCGAGGATCTCAAGGCCATGAAGCGCGCGGCTGGCAGAACCCGCGATCTCGCGGATCTAGAGGATCTCGATGCCGCAAGCCAATAGCTCTACCATTTTGCCCATCCGGCCCCGATAGCTCAGCTGGATAGAGCGACTCCCTCCTAAGGAGTAGGCCGCTGGTTCGAATCCAGCTCGGGGCGTGAACGCGAAACGGCCCGGACTTGCCGGACCGTTTCAACCAGTTGCGTATGGGCGTTGCGGTGTTCAGCGCTTCGAAGGTTTGTGCTTCCCCTTCCGCCCCTTCCCACAGCTGGCCTTGACCACCGGCTTTGAGTTGGAGGGCTTGCCGTTCTGCCCGACGAGGGCAACGCCCGCCCTGTTCTTGGCGGCGCAGAGGCTGCGGCTGTTGACGACCAGGCCCTTGCTGCCGCCCTGCATGGTGAGGACGAACTTGGTCACCGGCGCGTCTGGGACCGATTCGAAGGAACTCCTGAGGCCCCCTTTGTGGGAGCCGATCTTGGCAACGACGTTGACGTCGACGAGACCCTCGAGGTGAGCCACGAGGTCGGGCAGCTTGTGGTTGGAGGAGCGCAGGATCACCGGTCCTTCGATCGGATCGTCGAGCAGCGGCGTTATCGCCCTGGCGTGGCCGTAGACCGATCCCTCCGGGCACTGGTTGGCCTTGAACTGCACCCTGGTGCAGATCGTGCGGATGTGGGCCTGGTCGAGGAATGCCGATCTCGGCAGGGTGACCGTGGCGGCGCCGATGTTGGCGTCCGCTGGCCTGGCCTTCAAGACGGCTCTCAGGGCCGGGTGTGCTCCCCTCCTCGTGCCTCCCTTCAGCTTCAGGGCCAGGTGGGGCTTGAAGCCGAGGTTCAGGCAGTTGGCGGCCTGGTAGCGGGTCGCCAGGTCGACAGGGACGTCATCGCTTGGGTCGAAGACGTTCAGGTAGGAGCCGAAGAGGACCGAGCGAGCCCTGGAGGGATCGCAGGAGGTCGGGTTGAGGATGAACTTGTCGCGGTCGACGTAGACGCGCAGGTCCCTCAACTTCAAGGGGATCCCTTTGAGGATGTGGGGGATCGGGTCTGATGCGGCGCCGTCGACTTCGACTTCGGCGGTTTCGGGATTGAGGGTCAATGCCTCCCTGGTGACAACGGTGCCGACGTCGAAGGGCCCGGCGACAGCCGGCGTTATGACGATCACCGAGAGGGGATCACCGTGGTAGGGCCCGCCGAGGTAGGTCTTGCCCGAGACATAAGTGAGGACCGAACCGACTCCGGCTCCGGCCAGGATGTGGCCGATCTCAGAATTCGCCGGACAGCTCGGGCTCGCAAGCTCCTGCTTGCCGGTCTTCGCCTTCGCCGCGGCGATCGCCGAGTCGGGGCATTTGGAGATGCCGGCCAGTTTGCCGAGCACGCCCGGCGGCAGGATCGCGGAGAACTTGGTCATGTCCTGTTCTCCGTCTTCTCTGATCAGCCGCATGTCGAAGGGACTGAAGGACTTGGCGTTGTTGTTCACCGAGCCAGCCTGGAAGCCCGGCTCGAAGGGGGGAACGCCCCCCTCCGGGCAGGCGCCGCCGCCGACACCCCTGGTAATCAAAGAGACGCTGCTGAGATGCGTCGGTTCAGTCGGGTTCGAGTATGGGATCAGCTCGGCTTCGGTCGAGTGCTGGCCGCAGGTGGGCTCGCTGACGAGGGGCGCTCTGCCGCCTTCGCGGAAGTGCACCTTGAAGGAGCTGAACGGCAGCTGCGGCAGGTTGTCGAAGGTGGTCGTGATCTGACCGGTCAGGGGATCGGGTTCGATCTTGCCCGCCATCTTCACGATCACGCCACGATCGGGGATCTTGGCGACGATGTAGATGGCCAGAAAGGAATCAAAAGGGTTCTCGGCGCCCGGTTCGGTGGTGCCTGGATCGTCAGGCTGGCCAAGGAACAGGGAACCTTCGATCCTTTCGCTGACGTCCAACAGAGGACTTTCAATCTGCACGGTCCCGATCTTGGACTGGTTCGGGCAACCCTGCCCCGGAAGAGTCTTCAGCTTTTCGTTGCTGTAATCCACCGGCGTGCACACTCCTAAGCCCTCTGCAGCCGAGGGGTTTACCGTCACCCCTTCGGGCAGCTTGACAACGGTCGTCTTCAGGTTCGACTGGGCGAGACCTTCTGGGTTCTTGATCCCCCCATCTGGAATACTCAGCTCAAAGTCGAGGCCCGTTGGCGACTCGGCGTTGTCGGTGGTCGGGGCTGCCGATATGGAAGGTTCGAAAGGCACCCGATCACAGCGGGTGACCCCAACCGGGTTGCCTTCATCATCGTGCGTAAGGATGGATTCCGAGTCGCTGTGACCCCGCCACGACTGCACTTCGGTGCGGACATCGAAGGCGCCGTGGGTACAATCGGTTGGCAGCGTCAAAAACGGCTTCTGGGGGGCATCGCTCTTACACGGTGGCGATGAAAGATCTCCGCAGTAATGCGACCCAAAGAAGTAGAAGCCCCGTACGCTGTCGTGCGCAGGGCTCGCCGGCACTCCCCAGAAGGTGAACTGGTTTGCGGTAACAGCCGCCGACTGGTCGATGTTGAGGACGTTGAAGTCGAAGCCGTAGTCGCTATCGCTGCGCAAGCTCGGCACGGCGACGATCACAGGGGCGGCGACCTTGAATGCGAACAACGCCGGCTGCCCCAGTCCGGGAACAAGGTTATATATGGGCGATGGCCAGTGCAGAGTCTGGCCAAAGAGGTTGAAGTCCGTGTATGCGAGTCCGACCTGACTGCTGTCGGGGCATCTCGTGAGGCCGAGGATCCCTTCGGCCAGCACATCGGCGAGCGTACATCTGGGCGTGGCGGTGGGATCGGCGACGAAGCCCTGCGGCGCTTCCACCTTGACGTTGCGCAGCGGTGCTTCGTCAGAGATCGGCAGGCCGAAAGTTCCGCCGGCTTCATTGGGGTCGGGAATCGAGTTGAGTTTGAATTCGGTGGTAACGCTGAACGGATGCCCTCCCGCCTGCGTGTAGGTGTTGCCGCTGTCGTCGAGCACCGACGCATTGACGGAACCGGGCTTCAGACCGAAGGCGGCGGAGGCGGGTGCGGCGGCAATCGCCGCGCAGAGCACCGCCAACGCGCAGGCCACGGCGATCTTGATCTGGGTCATCATCGTCTCGGTCTCCTTGCTCGTCTTCGGCTCAGCCATGGCTGCGGGTCGGGTGGTGGTTGCGGTGAGCTCGCGTGTGCTGGCCTTGCTTCTTGCGGCACTTGCCGTGCCTGCGGACCTTGCCGGCGCCGCACCTGCGCGCGTGCCGCTTGCGAGCGCTCGGATCGCCCGGTCCGTTGAAGGAGGCGCTCCCCAGGGAGGGATCGTTGGGAACCAGAGGCGGGGGCTGGCAAGCATCGCCCTCGCAGGCAGGCGGCGGGGGGGGCGGTTCCGGCAGCCCTCCCCCAACACGAGCGTCGTACGCATCGTATTGCCCATCTACATCCCATCCGACCAACCGGTCTGCGGTGACGATGAAGACGTCGTTGCCGCTCGGTGACGCGTCGAGGAAGTAGGAGCCGGAATCACCGCTTCCGGGCGAGATCAGGCGCAATCGACCCCGGTCATACTCGTAGACATCCGTCTTGCCGTTTGAGTCCCGCGGCAGGAGGCCCCGCGTGGTCTGGAAGAAAAGCTGTCCGCTGTCCGAAACGTTCTTCAGCAGGTGGTTGTTCGGGACGATGAGGGTCCCGCTCGAGTCAAAGCCGACAGTGCCGCTTGCAGGTGAGGCGTCGGCGCGGCACGAAGCGCACTGCAGCGACTTCGTTACAGCGTCGTAGAGGTAGATGTCTTGCTGGCCTTCGTCCGCTGGGATGAGGCTGGCCGACGAGAGGAAGGCGACGAATCGGCCGTCGCGGCTCACCCGTACCGGCTTCATCGGCGTAAGGCTTTCATGGGTATTTTTCCCCCGCCAGTCCGCGTCGTCGCTTGGAGACAGAGCTGCGACGTAGGTCAGCTCAGGGGCTTCGCCGGTGTCGTCCCAGAGGTAGAGCTTGGGACCGGGGACACTTGGCTGACCCGGCAGAATTTGATTCTTGGCGACGAAATAGATGCGGCGCAGGTCTTCGCTTCTGCCCAGCACGCCGCCCGTGCTCTGGCGGTTTTCGTCGCTATTGCCGTTTTCAACCTCGGCACCGCTTGGCAACGCCGGATCGTGGTCTTCGGAGAGAAGCGTCAGCCGCTCGTCCGCCGGAGCGGAGAAATCGTACAGATAGAGATCGTTCGTGGTGTCAGCATCAGTATCGACGAGCGAACTTTCAGTGGTGAAGATGACTCGCCCACCATGAGCAGTTTCGGCGCCCTGGTAGCTGATAAACCTATCACTGATCCCGCCGGGCAGAGCCCGCTCGGATTCGGATATCAGCTTGGTGCTCGTCCCGTTTTCCCGTACGTAGAGTTGGCGGTGTTCGTCGAAGCCACCTGGACTCTCGAAGAAGACTCTAGCGCCGTCGTCCGAGACGGCATTGTCGCTGTTACCGTCAACACCGCGATTGCCGATCGCCCCGGTAGTCGGTTCGCCGGTCGGCAGGATCGAGGCGAGCCGAAGGGTCCCGTGATCCCATTCATAAGCACAGCCAGTGAAGTTGCCAGAACAGGGCGCGTCAGCAGTCAGCGCTTCGAGCGATTCGATGCCGATCTTGCCGAAATCGCGCGAACCCCAAACGAAGCCCGAAGTCAACCCCTGCTGGTTCAGCGTCCCATTGAGCAGCTGGAAGGAGCCAAGTGCGTTGTCCCGCATGTATAGGTTCATGCCAGGCTGAGCATTGGGGTCGATGGTGCCGGTCTGGGGGTTGTCCTCCATCCATCTGATAACGCCGCGAGAGAGATCGGCGCTGAAGCCCATGTAGGCGTTTTGGAAATGAAGCCGCCCTCCCGGCGGCGAAATCCCGGTCGTCGTCCAGCCACTTGGACCCCGCTCGCTCAAGTAGTAGCTTGCGAGCACCTGAGCCGTCGCCTGACCCGCGAAGCTGCCCGGCGACGTGAAGATGAGGCCGTTTCCGTCTGCTGCGGCCACGGCTACTTCGTTGCGAACGTCGCTTTCGTTCTTATCGACCGGCGAGACCATCTCCCAAACGCGACCGTCCGGGAGGCCGGTGCTCGCCCGAGTGGTGATGATCTGGTTGCCGCCAGCCGCGGTTCCGCCGGAGTCCGCGATCACCAGCCGGTAGTAGTAGGTGGTGGATTCGGCCAGGCCGACCAGCTCGGCGCTGACAGTGTGCGCTCCGAAGTCGGCGGGAATCGAGCTCGCGCCGGGCGAGCAGGGAACGCTCGAGCCGTAAGCGGTGGTGGGACCGTATTCGAACCTGCAATCGGTGAGCTGCTCGCCCTCGGGCCTGACCACGCCGGTGACCGAGGCGGAGGTCCTGGTGGCGCCGGTTGCGGTACCGGTGAAGACGCGGACCGGCCGCTTGAGGACTTCGATTCCGCTGGTGCTGGAAGCGCTTAGGTTTACGGCGACGAGGCGGAAGTGATATTCGGAGCCGTCACCGGGCAGACCGCTGATCGTGGCGCTCACCTGATGATCGCTCGAATCGGTTGGTATCGATCCTTCGCAGGGCACACTGCCGGCGAAGGCGCCGCTTTCCACGCTGCCGTATTCGAACCTGCATTCGGTGATCGGTTCGCCGTCGGGGTTGACTGTGCCGTGGAGCGTCGCCGTGCTCGCCGTCACGTCGGTCGCGGGATGGATCCCGACGTCGGGAGAGATGTCCAGCGGTCCGTAGACTTCGATCTGCCCGGTGTTGCCGTTGGCCACGTAGACGTCGCCGGTCGAAGCTCGAACGGCGATCCCCTGGCTGCCGCCCTGGGTGTCGACCCTGGAGACGACGCTCGGTTCGGAGCCGGGCTGTGCGTCGAACTCGGTGAATTTCGACCCGTTCAAGGCATAGAGATGACCGGTGCCCGGATCTAATGAGATCGTGATCACTTCTTGTCCTCCTAAGGAGGTCTGGTATCCACCGGTTGAGCTGTCGAATACTTCGACCCCCCATTCAGCGGCGAAGAGCAGGCCGGCACTGGGTCCCGTCCCCAGGGCCATCGAGCACCCTCCGAAAAAACCGACGTTGAAGACATTGTCGGCATTGACCGGAGGGTTGCCGGCCGGAACGAACTTGTGGATCCGGCCGGCGTGGTCTCCGACGTAGACGGCTCCGGCGGAGTCGACCCCGACCCCGCAGACACCGCCGAAGGCGCCTTCGCTCGATTCGGTCAGCTGGCCGAGATACGCACCCGTCGAGGCAAAGACGTCGATCAAGCTGGGGCCGTTCGTGCGGGTTACGTAGATGTTGCCGTCGGTCGCCGTGCCCGAGTTGTCGACCGCGACCTGGACTTCCCCCGGTGCGCCGAAGTCGAGCCCGCCCTGAGGCGTCCCGTCGCCGAGGCCCTGACCGTCGATCACGTTCGTCCCCAGCGCCGAGAAGTTGGCCGGGGTCCCGTCGGGGTTGAACCGCGAGACCGTCCCAGCGCTGGTGTCGATCACGAGCAGGTCGCCGCTGGATTGGTCGACGGCAAGGCCCGCCGGGCTGCCGAAGCTGGGCTGAGCCGCCGTGCCGAAGGTTCCCAGGAAAGCGTGGCTTTCCGCCGCGCCGGCCGTCGAGGTCATCAAGGCCATGGCGCCCAAGACGGCGGTCAAGGTCGAGAGCAAGAACACGAGGCCCCTGTCAGAACGCGCGCGGGTCCCCAGGGGGGCAGGGGGCTGAGAGGCAAAGGCTCCACCGACGGGGCGGCCGAGGCCGGGCGCCTGACGCTGAATCTGTCCCGCGGTCGATGCCTTCGCGTGGCTTCTCACGTAGCTCTCTCCTTGTCCTGAGCCCTCTGCCGGCCGCTTCCCTTTGCGGCCTCCCTTGGCTCGGTTTCCCTGTGTGCGTCTGCCCGTCAAAACGAGCGTCTCAAGACTGTAAACAGAGACCTTTATAAAGTCAAGGAAGATGTTTTCGAGAGAAAGGCAATTGTCCCAGGCGCCTCTGAAGTGCCTGCAACGACGGTCGAAGCAATCGGTACCGGCGGAGTAGATGAGCCGGCGGCTGCCGCCTGGCCGTCAGCCCCTGTCGGGGCGGTCCGGGTACAGCTCGTCGATCGTGACGAGAGCCCGGTAGGGGGCGGCCGAAGCTGCTTCGATCGCCTCGCCGCCGCCCGCCAGGCGGTCGACGACGGCGACCACGGAAACGGGCTCGAGGCCCTGCTCTTTGATCTTCTCGATCGCTTTGACGGTCGAGCCGCCGCTGGTGACGGTGTCCTCGACGACCAGCACGCGGTCGCCCTCCTCCACCGGCCCCTCGACCCAGCGCTGCAGGCCGTGCTGCTTGCGCTCGCCGCGGACGAAGAAGCCGACGAGCTCGTCGCCGGCGGGCACCGCGAGGGCGGCACAGGACGGAGGGATCGCGGCCGTCGCGGGTCCACCGACGGCGACGGCGCCCGCCTCGACCGCGGCGGCAGCGATCAGCTCGCCGGCGGCGCGGAAGCCGGCCGGCCGCAGCAGCGCCCGCCGCGCGTCGACGTAGTACTGCGCGGTCGCACCGCTGGAGAGAGTCACCTCGCCGAGTACCAAGGAGTGCTCGCGCAGCTCGGCGAGCAGGGTGCGCTTGGCGGCCTCGAGGTCGGCCACGTCAAAAGACGAAGATCGGCTCGCCGTAGTGCAACTGTTCGTAGATGCGTGGCTGGTCGGCGATGAAGGTGCGGACGCAGCCGTGGCTGGCGGCGTAGTTCGGCACTTCGGCGTAGCCGTGGACGGCGTAGCCGTTGTGCCAGTAGAAGGAGTAATACATGCCCTCCGCGTTGTAGCCGGGTTCGCGCCGGTAGAAGCTGTACTCGCCGGTGATCGTCGGGGTCGACGGCTTGCCGGTCGAGACGGGATAGATCGCGAACGGCCTGTCGCCCTTGCTGAGCACGAGCACCTGCTTGTCCAGCGGCACCTCGGCGTGCTCGCCGGCCTCCGGATGACGCACCCTGTAGCCGCCACGGCCGCCGAACACCCGCTTGACCACGCCCTTGCCCGCGTGCTGGTTGCGCGCCATGCCGTTGACCTTCCGGTAGGCGAGCACCTCGCGGCCGGTCCTGCCGTTGAAGCAGGAGCCGCCACCCGACGCGTAGCCCATCTTCGCCATCGCGCGTTTGAAGCCCCTGACCACCCGCCCGCACTCGCCCTGGCCCAGGGCGGGAAAACTGACGCGCCAGCTCTTGCGGACGGTGCGGTCGCCAAGGAGGGGGCCGCTCGCCGCCACGTGGGCGCTCGCCGCGTACTTGCCATCCCGACGGACCAGGATCGAGGCCTTGAAGACGCCGGCGCCGCCGTTGCCGAGCCTTACGCGCGCGGTGCGGCTGAACAGCTTGCCGCCGTCGAGGTAGAAGGTGACATCGACGCTTTGACCTGGCGCGAACGGCTTCACGATCCCGTACACCGGCACGGTCCCGTAGATCGGCGCCCGCCCCTTGCGCAGGTGGCCGAGGCTGATCTTGACCGTGGCCCGTTCCGGCGTCTGAGTTTTGCCCGCACCGGGGTGGGGGCCGACGGGCTGCTTCGCGGCAGCGCTTGCCGGCAGGGTCAAGAGAACAAGGAAGGCGAGCAGGGCGATGAAGCGCGGAGCCATCGGCTCGGCATTCTTGCGGATCGTCCGGCCGCTACTGCCCGAGCAGCGCGACGGAGTTGTTGAGCATGTGAAGCAGGATGCCGGGCACTATCGAGCCGGTCTTCTCGTAGAGCAGGGCGAGGATGAAGCCGAAGGCGATCAGCGGCGGAACGGCGCTGATCCCGGTGAGGGCGTGCAGGGCGCCGAAGACGAGGGCGCTGATGAGGGCGGCCGCGAGACGTGGCAGCCGCGTGCGCAATCCGCCGAAGAGCATGCCGCGGAAGCAGACCTCCTCGCTGACCGGCGCCGCGACGACGATCAGCAGGATCTGCACCGGCAGCGGGCCGAACGATTCGGCGATGTCTTCCTGGTGCGGCGAGCCGAACAGGGCCGCGTATATAGCGGCGACCACGAGGTAGGCGCCGATCGCGGCCAGCATCCACTTCAGCGCCGAGGGCCTGAAGCCACGGACGCCGAGCCTGCCCAACGCCGAGCCAACCGAGCTCTCCCCCCAGCGGCCGGCGATCGCGACCGGCACCAGCAGGAAGCCGAGCGCGGTCGCCACCTGAACGATGACGTTGGCGCCCGTGCTCAGATCCCCATCGCCGGGCCGGTCGATGATGATGGCTGGGATTCCCAGCAGGATCCCCGCCCCGAGAGCCAAAAGCACTCCTCCCACTGCCAGCTGAGGACCCCAGGTTGCGTAGGGAAAAGACGGTGGGGGCCCCCCTGGCGAAGCCTCCAAGTTCGCTCCGCCAGGGGGACCCCCGCCGTCTCCTACGACTAACTTCCCGTCCATCACGCCGGCAGTCTCACAGGTCTCACGGTCCACGAAGACGCGTCTGCGCTTCCTGCGGCGCCTCGCCTTCCTGGTCGTCTTCGTGGTGCTCGCGGCACTTGCGATCGCCCAGTTCACCGAGCTGAAGCGGCTCGCAACCGGCGTCCTCGCCTCGACGGCGGTGCTCGCCGCGATCGTCGGCTTCGCCGCCCAGCACACGATCGGCAACATGATCGCCGGCGTCCAGATCGCCGTCTCCCAGCCCTTCCGCATCGGCGACCGGGTGCGCTACGAGGAGGTCGAAGGCCGGGTGCTCGACATCACGCTCTCCTACACCTACGTCGATCCCGGCGACGGCACCGCCGTGGTCATCCCCAATCAACTGCTCGTCGACGGCGTCATTCACAACCTCTCCACGGCTGACACGCAGGCCTGAGCGGGAAATCGGGCGAAGTACGCTTCGCCAATGACGCAGCGCAACCGTCGCCGTCAGCGACACCGGGGAGGGGCGCGCGGCAAGCTGCTCATCGTCGCGCTCGGCGTCGTCGCGGTGCTGGTCGTCGGCACCGTCGGCATCGTCTCCTGGGTGCTCGACGTCGCCGCCAAGGCCCCCTCGCTCGCCGCCTGCAAGCCGGTCGCGAAGGGAGGCAACTCGACGGTCTACGCCGCCGACGGCAGCAAGCTCGGCGTGATCCAGTCCGAAGAAGCGCGCGCGCCGGTCTCGCTCGACCGCATCCCCAAGAGCCTCCAGCACGCCACCGTGGCGATCGAGGACGAGCGCTTCTATGAGCACGGCGGCGTCGATCCGGAGGGCATCGTCCGGGCGGCGCTGAAGGACCTCGAAGCCGGCAAGACGGTCGAGGGCGGCTCGACGATCACCCAGCAGCTCGTCCGCAACCTCTGCCTCTCGCACCCCGCCCGCAACCTCGAACGCAAGATCATCGAGGCGAAGCTGGCGATCGAGTACTCCGAACGCCACCCGAGGAAGGAGATCCTCGGCCAGTACCTCAACACCGCCTCCTACGGGACGATCGAAGGCGCCACGGCGGTCGGCGTCCAGGCGGCCTCGAAGATCTACTTCTCGCGCCCGGTCTGGAAGCTGAGCCTGGAGCAGGCGGCGCTGCTGGCCGGCCTGCCGCAGGCGCCGTCGCAGTACAACCCGGTGCTCCACCCGCGCGAGGCGCTGGCCCGTCGCGACGCCGTGCTGGCGAAGATGGCCCACCTCGGCTACGTCTCACCGCGGCGGGCGAGAGAGGCACAGCACCGCGGCCTCGAGCTGGACGCCGGCCACTACTTCGACAAGCGCCAGCCCTACTTCTTCGACTACGTCGAGGACAGGCTGCTGCGGGCCTACGGCGTCAACACCGTCCGCAAGGGCGGCCTCGACGTCTACACGACGATCGAGCCGCGCCTGCAGGCCATCGGGTCCGAAGCGATGCGCTCCGCCCTCCCCTACTCCGAAGACCCCTCCTCGGCGCTGGTCTCGATCGATCCCCGCAGCGGCGAGATCGAGGCGATGGTGTCCAGCTCCAGCTACGAGCAGAGCACGTTCAACCTCGCCGCCCAGGGGCACCGCCAGCCCGGCTCGACCTTCAAGGCCTTCGTCCTGACGACCGCGATCAAGCAGGGCATCGACCCCTACTCGACCTACTACACCTCCAAGCATCTCGACCTGGACCTGCCCAAGTGGGGCCACTGGGAGGTGAGCACCGCCGACGAGGGCTACCTCGGCCGGGTCAACCTGCAGCAGGCAACGGTCGCCTCCGACAACACCGTCTTCGCCCAGCTCGATCTCGACGTCGGTCCGGCCCAGGTCGCCGCGACGGCGAAGTCGATGGGCATCGAAAGCCCGCTCGACGGGATCCCGGCCGAGGGGATCGGTGGGCTGCGGATCGGCGTCTCGCCGCTGGAGATGGCCGACGCCTACGCGACGCTCGCCGCGGGCGGGATCCACCGCAAGCCGATCGCGATCCGCCGCGTGGTCTTCCCCGACGGGCGCGTCGAGCGACCCGAACGAGCCACGCCCCAGCGGGTCGTGCCGGCGCCGGTCGCCTACCAGGTCTGGCGCCTGCTGCACGACAACATCGTCGAAGGAACCGGCACCGCCGCCTACACCGGCTGCCCCGGCCAGGGAGGCAAGACCGGCACCACCGACAACTTCACCGACGCCTGGTTCGCCGGCATCCAGCCCAACCTCGCGACCGTCGTCTGGGTCGGCTACCCGCAATCCAACGCGATCGAAATGACCAGCGTCCACGGAATCACCGTCTACGGGGGCACTTTCCCGGCCGAAATCTGGCACTCGCTCTACGCCAACGCCGAAATCCCCTGTGAGGAGCTCGATCAGCCGGCGACGCCGATCAGCTGGGCGCCCTTCTACGGCCAGTTCACGTCCTCCGGGCCCGGCAGCGGCGGCTCCTACTCGAACAAGGGTGACGGTGGGGGCCAGGAAAGCGAAGCCGAACGGCTGGGACGCGAAGCGACGGGCGGCTACGACCCCAACGCCTACGCCCCCGGCGTCGGCCAGGAGCCCACCCCGGCCCCACCGCCTCCGCCCGACGGCAAGGGCGGTGTGGGTGTGGGCGCGGGCGGTGCGGCTGGCTCCGGCCATTGACACCCCCAACGGATGGCCGCCGGGCAGGGTGGGAGGACCAACGCTTGGCTGGCCTCTGGGCCGCCGTCCTTGCTCTCGTCGCCGTCTTCGCCGTTGCTCCCGTCCTCCTCTCCCACGACGTCTACAGCTACGTCGACTACGCCCGCCTCGGAGCCCTGCACGGGCTTGACCCGTACCTCCATCCACCAGCCGCCGCGCCGTTCGATCCGGCCTACGCGCGTGTCACCTGGATCGACGCGACCAGCGCCTACGGGCCGCTCTTCACCCTGGTCACCTATCCGCTCGCCTGGCTGCCGGTCTGGCTTGCCGTCGCGGCGCTGAAGGCCGGCGCGGCGCTGTCCGTGTTGGCGATCGCTCTCCTGGTCGCCCGCATGGCACCGATCCGAGGCGTCTCCCCGTGGGGCGCGGCTGCCTTTGTCGCTCTGAACCCGCTCGTCCTCATCCACGTCGTCGGCGGCGCCCACAACGACGGCCTGGCGATGCTGCTGCCGATGCTCGGGGTGGCGGCGATGCTCTCATCCCGTGAGGCGAGCGCCGGCGCCGCCTTCGTCGCCGCCTTCGCGGTCAAGGCTCCGGCGGCCCTCGTCGCCCCCTTCGCATTGGCACATGCGGCTCGAATGAACCCTTTGCCCCCCTATACGGGGGACAACCGCCCAACCGAGCCGCGGGATCGCCCCGCCGATCGACTCCTCACCGGCGCCCTCGTCGCGGCCTTGGCGATCGGCTTCGCCGCCTACGCTGCCTTCGGCTGGCACTGGCTCGACGCGATCGGCTTGGCCGGCGAGAACCAGCACCGCACCAGCCACATGAGCGTCCCGATCACCTTCGCCAGGCTCACCGGCATCGACGCCACCGTGGCTCGCGCCGCGGCCCTCTCTCTATATGGGGCGTTCTTTCTCTACCTGCTGGCTCGAACCTGGCGCGGCGCGGACTGGCTCCGCTGCGCGGCCTGGGCCGCCTTCGCCCTCCTCCTGGCCACCGCCTGGCTCCTGCCCTGGTACCTGATCTGGGCGCTTCCCCTGGTCGCCCTCTCCCGCGACCGCCCCCTGCAGCTCCTGACTCTGGCCCTGACCGCCTACCAGCTGCCAGCCCGGATGCCGCTCTAGAGGATCTCCGGCGCGTGGACGCCGGCCTGTGGATCGCGAGCCTCCTCGGCCTGCTCCTCGGGCGAGGGGTGGATGACGCCGGTCGGGATCGACCAGCCCTCGCGTTTGCCGAGGGCGGTGACGAGGCCGACGTAGACCAGCTCGACGACCGTCATCACGCCGCGCGCCGCGATCGCGATCAGCGAGCCGAGCGCGAAGCTGTTGCCGGGGACGGCGCCCTTGACGGCCCAGGCGAAGGCGGCGTCGCGGATTCCCAGGCCGGCCGGGGCGACGAGGGTGACGAGCGCCGCCACGTAGCCGACCGCCTGCGCCGAGCCGACCGTCAGGACTTCGCCGAAGGTCAGCGGGATGGTGGTCACCGAGCGGGCGACGGAATACATGCCCAAGGCGACCACGCCCCAGACGAGCAGGTAGTAGAGGGTCATCGCGATCACTCCCCGCAATGGCATCACCCCCGGCAGCGGCTCGCGGCCGAAGGCGCGCAGGACCCGGTTGGCAAGCGGACCGAAGATGCGCGGGTGCAGCACGCCGATCGCCAGCGGGATCAGTAGCAGCACGGCCCAGCGCAGCGGCTGTCCCTGCAGGTCGGGATGGCTGATCAGGAAGTAGGCGGCGAAGACGATCGCGGAGGTGGCCGAGATCGCCTGCTCGTAGACGATGCTGGCGATGGTCACCCGCCGCTGCACCCCGGCCCGCTCGGAGAGGAGCACACGCCCCAGCACGTAGAGGACGCTGCCCGGCACGTAGCGGGCGAGTAGCGGCTGGCCCCAGGCGACCTGCGCCCGACCGTGGCCGATCCGGTAGCCGAGCAGGCGCAGGATCAGGTCCCAGCCCAGCGCGCTGAGCGCGTAGAACATCGGCAGGAAGACGAAGGCGGGGATCAGCCAGAGGACGTGGAAGTGGACGCCCTTGTCCTTGATCTCGGCCCACTGGTCGACGACGGTGAGGACGAGAAAGCCGAAGATGACGACCGCGATCCCGAGCTGGACCGCCAGGCGAACGCCCTTGCTGCGTGGCGGCCGGGTGCCGAACCGGGCGCCGGCTTCGCCGATCCGGTGAAGGAGTGGTCTATCCGCTGCCACGTCTGCCGCACCTTAGTGAGGTGAGGGGCTGCCAGCCCGTATACCCGCAGTCGGGAGAATGACCGCATGGGCGAGTTCGACCTGCTCGATCTGATCCGTCGACGGCTCCCCGAGGCCGGTCCCCGCGTGCGGCTCGGCAGCGGCGATGACGCCGCGATCACGGTGGCAGGCGGCGCCACGGCGACCTCGGTCGACGCGCTTGTCGACGGCGTCCATTTCCGCCGCGAGTGGAGCACGCCGGCGCAGATCGGCTCCAAGGCCCTCGCGGTGGCGCTCTCCGATCTGGCGGCGATGGGCGCCGAGCCGGGGGAGGCCTACGTGGTCCTCGGCATCCCGGGGGACCTCGACCAAAGCGCCTGCCTGGAGCTGCTGGACGGAATGACGCGGGTGGCGGCGGAGACCGGCACGGCCCTCGCCGGCGGCGACGTCACGCGCGCCCCCGCCCTGACGCTCGCCGTAACGGTCGTCGGGCACGCCCAGAGCGCGGACGCCCTGGTAAGGAGATCCGGCGCCCGCCCCGGCGACGTGCTGGCGGTGACCGGCGATCTGGGCGGCGCGGCCGCCGGCCTGCTGCTCCTCGAGTCCAGCCAGGACGCGCCGGTGCGGAGAGCTCAAGATGGACGCGGCGCCGGCACGTCGCTGGTCGCCCGGCAGCTGGAGCCGCGCCCACGCCTTGGCGCGGGCAGGGCGCTCGCCGAGGCGGGCGCGACGGCGATGATCGACCTCAGCGACGGCCTCGGCGGCGATGCCGGACACATCGCAAAGGCCAGCCGGGCCCGGCTGCTGATCGACGCCTCGGCACTGCCAGTCGCGGCCGGAGTCGCCGAGATCGCGGCGGCCGCCGGGCGCGACCCCCTGGAGCTGGCGGCATCCGGCGGCGAAGACTACGAGCTGCTGGTCGCGATCCCGCCGGAGCGGTTCGGGCGGGCGGCGGCGACCATGGAGGGAGGCGGGGTCGCACTCACCCGCATCGGCGACGTCGTCGCCGGCGAAGGGGTCGAGATCAGGCGGCCTGGCGGGGGAATTCTGGAGCCGAGGGGATTCGACCAGCTGGGTTGACTCCCATTCCGGTTCCCGTCCCCGCCCCCATCCCGGTCAGCAGCGCCCGCACGCCGCGCCGGCGCAGCATCGCGGAGGCCACCAGCTCCGGCTGGGGCTGGTATCCCCCGCTCTCGACCAGGCTCTTCAGCTCTCGCTGCTCCATCACGAGCTTCATATCGGCTCCTAACGCGGCAACCTTAGTTCTTGGTACTCGCACATATGTCCAAGTTGCCGGCTGGCCAGCCGGATTACTCTCTGTTCATGCCCAATGGGTCAACCCGCATACTGCTCGTCGACGACGAGCAGTCGCTGCAGACCCTGCTCAGCTATCCGCTGCGCAAGGACGGCTACCACGTCACCTCGGCGCTCGACGGGCGCGAAGCGCTGGAACGCTTCACCGAGGCCCGCTTCGACCTCGTCGTGCTCGACCTTATGCTGCCCAAGCTGGACGGCGTCGAAGTCTGCAGGCAGCTGCGGCGCCAGAGCCAGGTGCCGATCATCATGCTGACCGCGAAGGGCAGCGAGACCGACAAGGTCGCCGGCCTGGAGGTCGGCGCCGACGACTACATCACCAAGCCGTTCTCGATGCGCGAGTTCCGCAGCCGGGTCAAGGCGGCGCTGCGGCGCTCCCGGATGGCCACCGACCCTCCGGACGAAGAGCCGATCGAGCAGGGCGAGCTGCGGATCGACCCCGCCCGGCGCCTGGTGACCCTGGGCGGCGAGGAGGTCTCGGCCACCTACGTCGAGTTCGAGATCCTCACCGCCCTCGCGCGGTCGCCCGGCAAGGTGCTCAGCCGCGAGACCCTGCTCGAGCACGTCTGGGGGGATTCCGACTACCGCGACCCGCGGACGGTGGACGTCCACATCCGCCACCTGCGCGAAAAGGTCGAGGCCGACCCCAAGCAGCCCGAGTACCTGTTCACGGTGCGGGGCGTCGGCTACCGCTTCCGGGAATGAAGCTCCTCCGTCTCAGTCCGCTCGGCAGCAGGATCACGACCGCGTCGCTGGCGATCGGTGCTGGAACGTCGATCGTCGTCTATGTCTGGGTGGTCGTCCTCGACGGGCACAGCGAGGCCGGCGGGCCGATCCTGGTCGGGGCCCTGATCGCGCTGTTGATGGCGCTCGCCGTGGGCATCTACTCCGCCCAGCTGGTGACGCTGCGGGTGCGCCGAATCGAGGACGCCGCCCGCAAGGTCGCCGACGGGGACTTTGCCGCCCGGATTCCCGTCGACTCCTCCGGCCAGCTCGGCCAGCTGGCCCGGACCTTCAACGAGATGCAGCGGCGGCTGGCCGAGCTCGACAGCGCTCGCAAGCAGTTCATCGCAAACGCCTCCCACGAGCTGCGCACCCCGATCTTCAGCCTCGGCGGCTTCGTCGAGCTGCTCGACGAGGAGGATCCGAGCCCGGAGGAGCGGGTCGAGTTCGTGCGGACGATGCGCGAGCAGATCCAGCGACTGACCAAGCTCACCTCCGACCTGCTCAACCTCTCCCAGCTCGACGCCGGCGGCATCGTGATGGCGATCGGCGACGTCGACCTGGGCTCGCTGGCGCGCGACGTGGCGCTCGAGTTCGGCGCCCGTGCCGAACTGCGCGGCTCGCGCCTGGAGCTGCGCACGCCCGACCGCCCGGTGATCGGTGTCGCCGACCCGGAGAGAGTGCGGCAGATCATCCGTATCCTGGTCGACAACGCCCTCACGCACACCCCCGAGGGCACCAGCGTCACCGTGACCATCTACTCCGTCGACCAGCGTGCCGAGCTGACCGTCTCCGACGACGGCACCGGCATCCCCCAGGGAACGCAGAAGCGCATCTTCGAGCGCTTCTACACGGCCGACTCCGCCGGCGGCTCGGGGCTGGGCCTGGCGATCGCGCAGGAGCTGGCGCATCGCATGGACGGAAGGGTCACGATCTCCTCCAGCCGTCGCTTCACCGCCTTCACGCTCGATCTGCCGCTTGCCAGGACCCGCGCCCCGCTTCCCGTCCTCACCGATCGCGCGCGGGCGACCGCGTGAGCAGCCGGAAAGCAGCGCTGGCGGCGGTCCTGATTCTGCTGGCCACCGTGCTCGCCGGTTGCGGTGGGGGCAGCAATGGCGCGGCCACCGGAACGGCGCAGAGGACCGAGACGACCACCCAGGTCGTCGTGCAGTCCGCCGCCAGCAAGAGCTTCGACGCGGCCGAGGTCTACCGCGAAGCGTCCCCCGGGGTGGTCACGATCCGCTCGATCTTCGATGAAGGCGCGGCGGAGGGGTCCGGCTTCGTCCTCGACAGCGACGGGCGGATCGTCACCAACGCCCATGTCGTCACCGACGGCGAAGGGGGTGACCGCAAGGAGGCCAAGGCGGTCTTCGTCGAGTTTCCCGATCGCAACGTCGTGCGCGCGAAGATCGCCGGCTTCGATCCCTTTGCCGACGTGGCGCTGCTCGAAGTCGAGCCCGACGGCTTCGACCTGCATCCCCTCGAGCTCGGCGACGACCGTCAGCTCGTCGTCGGCCAGCCGGTGGCGGCGATCGGCAGCCCCTTCGGCGAGCAGCAGTCGCTCTCGGTCGGTGTCGTCTCCGCCCGCGACCGCTCGGTCGGCTCGCTGACCCAGTTCCAGATCGAGGGCGCGATCCAGACCGACGCATCGATCAACCCCGGCAACTCGGGCGGGCCGCTGCTCGACGCCGGCGCCCGCGTGGTCGGCATCAACCAGCAGATCGAGACCAACTCGGGCGCCAACGACGGGGTCGGCTTCGCGGTCCCGATCTCCGCCGTGAAGCGCTCGCTGGCGCAGCTGGAGCGCAGCGGCCGCGCCGAATACGCCTACATCGGCGTAAGCACCCAGGCCCTCTATCCGCAGCTTGCCGAAAAGCTCGGCCTCGACACCGACCATGGCGGCCTGCTGGCGGAAGTGGTGCCGGGCGGGCCCGGAGACGAAGCGGGACTGCAGGGCAGCGACGAGAAGATCCGCTTCCAAGGGCTGCCGTACGAGACCGGGGGCGACACGATCCTCGCCGTCGACGGGCACCCGGTCGTGCGGCCGGAGGACCTCGCCCGCTACATCTCCGACTCCAGGCCCGGCGACAGGGTCAGGCTCCAGATCCTTCACGACAGCGGCGATCGGGAGAATGTCGAGGTCACGCTGGGTAAGCGCCCGGTCTCCGAACCGGAAGGCTGAGGGCCGACACTCCCTCCAACCGCGCTTGCCTGTAGAAATCGCCGATGCTCCAGGAAGTCGCACTCGGCCAGAAGTCCCTCTCCGACTACACGCACATCGCCGGCAAGGAGCTGAGCGAGCACATCCGCGAGCTGGCCAGGCCGCTCGAGGGACAGCGTGTTCTGCACGTCAGCGCCACCGCCTTCGGCGGCGGTGTCTCGGAGATCCTCTACACGATCGTGCCGCTGATGCGCGACGTCGGCATTGACGCCCACTGGAACGTGATCTTCGGCAAGGAAGAGTTCTTCAACGCCACGAAGCTGCTGCACAACTCGCTGCAGGGGGCCGAGGAGACGCTGAGCGACGAGCAGTGGGCGATCTTCGACGAGATCAACACGATCAACGCCGACGGGCTGAAAGGAGAGTGGGACACGATCATCGTCCACGATCCTCAGCCGATCGGCCTGCGGCGCGGCGCCACGGAGAAGAGCCGCAATTGGGTCTGGCGCTGCCACATAGATCTCTCGGAGCCCAACCCGGCTCCGATCGCCCGCCTGCAGCCGCTGATCGAAGAGTACGACGCGACCGTTTGGCACATGCCGGCCTACGTGCCGGACGGGATGAACGGCCACGACGGCGTTCGCATCGTGCCGCCGGCGATCGACCCGCTCTCGCCGAAGAACATGGCCTTCTCCCCGGATGACGCCGCCTTCGTCTGCCACCAGTTCGGCATCGACATCGACAGGCCCCTGATCACCCAGGTCTCCAGATTCGATCCCTGGAAGGACCCGATCGGGGTGATCGACGCCTATCGCCAGGTGACCGCCGAGATGGCCGACGTGCAGCTGGCCCTGGTCGGCTCGATGGCGACCGACGACCCGGAGGGCTGGGACTTCTTCCAGCAAACCGTCGAGTACGCCCAGGCGGACCCCGACATCAAGATCCTCAACAACCTCAACAACGTCGGGGCGATCGAGGTCAACGCATTCCAGTCCCAATCCGATGTCTGCCTGCAGAAGTCGATCCGCGAGGGCTTCGGGTTGACCGTCACCGAGGCGCTCTGGAAGGGGCGGCCGACGGTGGCCGGCAACGTCGGCGGCATCCCGCTGCAGATCGAGAGCGGGGTCAGCGGCTACCTGGTCGACTCCCCTTCGGACTGCGCCCAGCGCTGCATCGAGATCCTCTCGGATCCGGAGCTCGGCAAGCGCCTGGGCAAAGCCGGCAAGGAACATGCTCGCCGCGAGTTCCTCTCGCCGCGTCTGCTGCGTGACTGGCTGCAGCTGCTGAGCGAGCTGGACGAGTAGCGCCGGAACGGTCGGGGTAGGCTGAGAGGCCATGCCGGATTCCACCGACCCGCTGATAATCGTCTCCAACCGCGGGCCGGCGCAGTTCGAGCGCGACGAGGGCGGCGAGCGCACCGTTCGCCGCGGCGGCGGCGGCCTGGTCACGGCTCTCTCGGGGCTCGTCTCCCACCGCGAGGCGCTCTGGATCGCCTCGGCGATGACCGACGAGGACATCGCGGTCTCCGAAGAGCGCGGTGGACCGGTGGAGCTGTCGATCGACGGGATCGACTACCGGGTTCTGCTGGTCGGCAGCGACGCCGCCGCCTATGACGCGTTCTACAACCTGATCGCCAACCCGATCCTCTGGTTCATCCAGCACTACCTCTGGGACCTCTCGAACGCTCCCGACATCCGCCAAGAGGAGCTCGACGCCTGGGACTACGGCTACCAGGCGGTCAACCGGGACATCGCCAGGGCGGTCCTGGGCCAGATCGAGGGCCGCGAGCGACCGCTGGTGATGCTCCACGACTACCACCTCTACACCGCTCCCGGGATGATCCGCGCCGAGCGTCCCGATGCGTTCCTCCACCACTTCGTCCACATACCCTGGTCGCAGCCCGACAGCTGGCGGATCCTCCCCGGGCGGATCCGCGAGGCCATCTTCCGAGGCATGCTCGCCAACGACATCATCGGCTTCCACACGCACGCCTACTGCATCAACTTCATCCGCTGCTGCGATGAATTGCTCGAGGTCGAAGTCGACTACGACCGCTGCCTGGTCAGCCACGCGGGCGGCGAGACGCGGGCTCGTGCCTACCCGCTGTCGATCGACGCCGAGCGCCTGCGCCGGGCCGCGGACTCGGCCGAGGTGGCGGCGGCGGAGCGCGAGGTGCTGGAGCGCCGCCGCGAGCACCTGATCATCCGCGTCGACCGCGCCGACCTCTCCAAGAACGTGCTGCGCGGCTTCACGGCCTTCGACGTCTTCCTCACCCAGCACCCGGAGTTCCAGGAAAAAGTCACCTTCATCGCCCACCTGCAGCCCTCGCGGCAGGACGTGCCGGAGTACGCCGAGTACCTGGAGAAAATCGAAGCCCTGGTGGCCGTCGTGAACCACCGCCACGGCACCACCGACTGGATGCCGATCGACCTCAAGATCTACGAGAACTTCCCCGAGGCGGTCGCCCGCTACAAGCACTTCGACCTGTTGATGGTCAACTCCATCTTCGATGGCATGAACCTCGTCGCCAAGGAGGCGCCTGCGGTGAACACGCGCGACGGCGTCCTGATGCTCTCCGAGAACACCGGCTCCCACGAGGAGCTGGCCGACTGCGTGCTCTCGGTCAACCCCTTCGACATCCAGGAGCAGGCCGACGCGATCTTCCGGGCGCTGACGATGGAGCCCGAGGAGCGGCGGCTGCGGGCCCAGCACCTGAAGGAGATCATCTACTCGCGCAACCCGGGCGATTGGGTGGATGAGCAGCTGGCTGATATCGACGAGCTTCGGGAGGCTGTGGCGTAGAGGGAGAGGTTGGGGGGACGAAACTCGTTCGCTGGGTTCTTAGAGCTGGGTGGGACTTCGGATCCAGTGGCGGCTCGCTGCTAAGGGAGCTGCCGTCGCAGCCGCCGCCCTCCTGGCCTTTCAGCTCGTCCCAACCCTCCTAGAGCCACCGGCGCCTGAGCCCCTGCCAGCTGACGTCGGCCTTCCCCGGGTGGCGGCGCCCGCACCTCAGCCAGCTCACGTCTGGAAGCGGCGGTCGCGGGAGCTGTCGCGTGCGTCGGAGCGACGGCGGCCAAAGCGTTTCGACGGGCGGGTGGTGTCGGGGGTGGGTGTCCTGCGCCGGGCGGAGTCTTCGGAGGGCAAGGCCTATCCCGCCGGGGGCACCCGTCCCTCTGCCCGGAGAAGATCGCAGCCCAAGCAGGGCACCCACCCCCGGCGACAGGACCCGCCCGCAGCGGCCATTGTCCCAGTCGTCCCGCCTCCACCAGAAGAGAGCCCGCCGCCGACGGTTTCGTCGCCTGAACCCGCTCCGCCCGCGGCGCCGCCACCCGGCGATGGCTCCGCGGAGTTCGCTCCGCACTAGCGACCTGGCTATAGTCCGACGCCGTTTTGGCCGCTGCACGCGAATACGAGCTGGTGCTGATGCTGGACCCGGGGCAGGACGCCCCGGCCCGCGACGCTGTCGCCAACGAGGCGAAGAGCCAGATCGAGGCCGCCGGGACGTTGAAGCACGAGAACGCCTGGGGATTGCGCAAGATGGCCTACGAGATCGACCAGCGCACCGAGGCCGACTATCGCTGGTTCCGCTTCGAGGCGCCGGTCGAGCTGCTCGAGCAGCTCGACCACAACCTGAAGATCGCCGACGGCGTGCTGCGCTTCCGCGTCTTCAAAGTCGATGCCGACACGCCGGTGATCGCCCCGCCTGCAACCAGCGCGCCCGGACCAGGCGCGTCGCGCGAGCGGCCTTCCCCAGAGGCCCCGCCGGCTGCCGCCGCGCAAGCGCCCGCCGCTCCCGAGCCAGCTGCGCCGGCGGCGGTCGCAGAGCCGCCCGCCGAGGCTTCCGAGTCGCCGGCGGCCGCGCCGGAGCCCGCCGGGGAGCCGGAGCCCGCCATGGAGCCGGAGCCCGCCATGGAGCCGGAGGCCTCCGAGGCTCCGGCCGAGGGCGAGCCCGGCGACTCCGCCGCCTAGCGCCTTTTTGCCCAGATTCCGGCTTCAGCGGGGAGAGTCGCGCCGCGCGCGCTCTTAGACTGGAGTCTCGACAAACGATCTTGAGGAGTGAGAGCCGTGGCGGCTTCGAACATCAACGTGGTGGTCATCACCGGGAACCTGACCCAAGACCCCGAACTGCGCCATACGGGCGGCGGGACGGCGATCTGCGAGCTGCGCGTGGCGGTCAACAGCCGCCGCAAGGACGGCGCGACCGGCGAATGGGTCGACAAGCCCAACTACTTCAACGTGACCGTCTGGGGAGCGCAGGGCGAGAACTGCGCCAACTACCTCTCCAAGGGCCGGCCGGTGGCGGTCGAAGGCCGCCTCGACTGGCGCGAGTGGGAGGCCAAAGACGGCAGCGGCAAACGACAGGCGGTGCAGATCGTCGCCAACTCCGTGCAGTTCCTCGGCTCCCGCGACGGCGGAGGGGGAGGCGGCAACGGCAACGGCTTCACGCCGCAGAGCGACACCCCGGCCGACACCTCCGACTACGACGCCGCGCCCGCTGGAGCCGGTGGCGGCGGCGGGGACGACGACATCCCGTTCTAACCGGAGCCGGCGGCTCGTACCTGTGTAGGATTGCGGGCCGCTGATGGCCCGAAGCAGAGACAACGGAGGCGAAGCGCCGCGACGTGGACGCCGTGGAGCGGACCGTGTCCGCCCGCGCAAATACACGCGGATCAACTCCGAGGCGGTCGACTACAAGGACCTCAACCTGCTGCGCCGCTTCCTCTCCGACAAGGGGAAGACGCGGGGGCGGCGGGTCACCGGCCTGTCGCGCAAGCACCAGCGCCAGCTCTCGGTGGCGGTTAAGCGGGCGCGTGAGATCGCTCTGCTGCCGTACGTCGGAGAGCGTTGATGGCCCAGGCGATCCTGCTCGAGGACGTCGAGAGCCTCGGACAGCGCGGCGAACCGATCGACGTCTCCCCCGGCTACCTGCGCAACTACCTGATCCCGCGCAAGCTCGCCGCACCGGCTACCGCCGGCGCCCTCGAGCAGGCTCAGCAGCGCCAGGCCGCCACGGAAAGGGCCGAACGCGCCCGCGCTGAGCGCGAAGAGCAGGCAGCCTCGCTCCTCTCGAAGACCGTGTTGACGATCCATCAGCGGGCGGACGATGGGGGCAAGCTGTTCGGCTCGGTCGGCGCCAAGGAGATCGTCGATGCGATCCAGGAGGCCCGCGACCTGCGGATCGACCGCCGCAAAGTGCGGCTCGAGCAGCCGATCCGCGAGATCGGCACCCATATGGTCGAGATCGAGCTGGCCGACGGCACGGTCGCCTCGGTGAAGACGATCGTCGCCGAGGAGAGCTGAAAGCTCCAGCGCGGCGGTAGGCTCCGCCGGGTGGCTTCGCTGCGTCTGCCCACTCGCCTCACCCGTCGCGCCCGGGCGCGAACGCGCTTCGGCTGGGCACGCTCGGAGCGGGCGACGGTCGGCCTGGCGATTCTGTCCCTCGGCGGCGCAGGGGCCGTGGTGGCGGGTCAGTTCGGGCGCATGCTGCGGCGTCGCCGGCACGATCACGACGACGGCGAGCCCCTGGTCGAAGCGGCGCCCGCCGCCGCTTTGGACACCTTCGGCGTCGCGGTGAGCGGTTACGAAGCGGCGCCGCGCAGCGAAACCGTTCTGTTCAACCTGCTGTCGGGCTTCCTCGGCGCCTTTTCGTTCGTGCGAATCTCGACCTGGGGCATCCGCGACGACTGGGGGCCGTTTCGCAACGTCAGCGTCGGCGGCCGGCACATACATCACTTCGTCCCGGGGATCCTGCTCGCCTTCGCCTCGGGCACCGCCGCATTGCTGACCGACGACGACGAGCTCGAGGATCGCCTCGCGATCCCGATGGGCGCCGGCATGGGCCTCACCTTCGACGAGGCCGCCCTGCTGCTCGACCTGCGCGACGTCTACTGGACCCGAGAGGGCCTGCTCAGCGTTCAGCTCAGCTTCGGCGCGACGGCGATCCTCAGCATCGCGATCCTGACGCAGCGCATGCTGCGGCGCGGAGAGCGGCAGAAGGAGCTGGCGGGCGAGATCCCGGCGGCTGACTTCTAGATCTGGGTGGCGATCAGGCCGAGCAGCGAGGCGGCCATGACCACGCAGAAGCCCATCATCATCCGATAGGTGTCGAGCAGGCGCTGGTCCATGCTTTGAAAGCGCTGGTCGATGCCCTGGAAGCGCTGGTCGATGCCCTGGAAGCGCTGGTCCATCCTGTTGAAGCCCTCGCGGATCTCACCACGCAGGGTGGCGAATTCCTCTTTGGTTTCCCCCCGGACCGCGGCGAATTCCTCCTTCATCTCGCTGCGAACCGCCTTGAATTCCGTCCGCATCTCCAGACGCAGGCTGTCGACCTTGCCGTTGAGGTCGTCCAGGCGGTCGTCGGTCCAGCTCTCTCGCATCGCCTCCATGATTGCACCCTAAACGTTGCGACGTCACCGATCGCGCGCGCCGTGCAAATTTCCTGTGACGACGCTGTGCCAGCTCTCAGGCAAACGCTCTCGAGATTCTTTCGCCGCTGGTTGCAGGGAGTCGGCTCATGGCGGGACGAGGGCTTTGGTTTGCTTGGTTGCGGGGCCTCGGAGGAGCGACTTCCGCCGCCCCCTTCCCTTAACTAGACGTCGATGCCGCAGCCCTCCGCAACCCACGTCCCGCCGCAGAACATCGAGGCCGAGGAATCGGTGCTGGGAGCGCTGCTGGTCGCCGAGTCGGCGCTCAGCAGGGTGATCGACGAGGTCAAGCTCAACTCGGAAGACTTCTACCTCGAGAAGCACGCGCTGATCTTCGCCTGCGCCCGCGACCTCTACTCGGCCTCGAAGCCGGTCGACGAGCTCAGCGTCAGCGAGGCGCTCGTCCAGCGCAACGAGATCGAGGGAGCGGGCGGCAAGCACTACGTCTCCGAGCTGGCGGCGAAGGTGCCCGCCGCCGGCAACGCCAAGCACTACGCCGAGATCGTCCAGCAGAACTCGCTGCTGCGCCGGCTGCTGGGCGCCGGCCAGGAGATCCAGGGCTGGGTGCACGAGCGCGACGGCGAACCGCGCGAGCTCTCGGAGCGGGCGGAGAAGCTGCTCTTCGACGTCGCCCACAAAGAGCAGGCGAGCGACTTCCGGCTCCTCTCCGAGATCCTCCACGACGAGGTCGACCGGCTCGAGAAGCTCTCGACCGGCGAGCTAGAGCTGACCGGCACGCCCTCCGGCTTTCGCGACATCGACGCGATCACCGGCGGCTTCCAGCCCGGCAACCTGATCATCGTCGCCGCCCGCCCCGCGATGGGGAAGAGCGCGATCGTCGCCAACATCGCCGAGAACGTAGCGGTGAAGCGCGGCATGCCGGTCGCTTTCTTCTCGCTCGAGATGTCCGAGGTGGAGCTGGCGCAGCGCTTCATCGCCTGCCGGGCGCGGATCTCCGGCGACAAGCTGCGCAAGGGGCAGGTGGCGCAGAAGGACTGGCCCAAGGTCGTGCGGGCCTGCAACGAGCTGGAGGAGGCGCCGCTCTGGTTCGACGACTCCTCCGACCTCGGCCTGCTCGACCTGCGGGCGAAGGCGCGGCGCCTGCACGCGCAGACCCAGGACCGAGGCGGGCTCGGCCTGGTCATCGTCGACTACCTGCAGCTGATGCGGGCCGACGATCTGCGCGCCAACCGGGTCGAGCAAGTCGGGCAGATGAGCCGCGGCCTGAAGATCCTCGCCCGCGAGCTGGAGGTGCCGGTGCTGGCGATCTCCCAGCTCTCACGCGCTCCGGAGCAGCGCCATCCGCCGAAGCCGATGCTCTCCGACCTGCGCGAGTCGGGGTCGATCGAGCAGGACGCCGACGTCGTTGCCTTTCTCTTTCGCGAGGACTACTACCGCGATCCCGAAGACGAGCCCGACGGCCTGGCGGACGTGATCATCGCCAAGCACAGGAACGGGCCGATCGGCGCGCCGAAGCTCGTCTTCCTCGACCGCTTCCCCAAATTCGCCGACTACAGCGGCCATGAGCGGCCGGTCGAGCAGCCGGCGGGAGAAGGGCCGCCGCTCGAGGACGCCGCCGTGGCGGGGCCTGAATTCTGATGCCGGCAAGGCCGCGCAGCGAACCCTTCGCCGAGCAGGCATGCCCGCTCGGCGTATGCGACGGCTCGGGTTGGATCCTCGGGCCCGAGGACGTCGCCCGTCCCTGCGAGTGCCGCGAGCAGCGGCTGAGGCGCGGCCGCGTCAGAGGCGTCGCCTCGGCGATCCCGCCGCGCTACCGCGGCGTTTCCTTCGAGCGGCCGCCGGTCAGCGACATGGCCCGGGACATGACGACCCGCCACGTCGTCAGCGCCGTGCACGGGTTCGTCGCGGAGCTCGACGAGAACCTCGCCGCCGGCAGCGGCCTGTGGCTGATGGGCAACACCGGGACCGGCAAGACGACGCTGGGCATGCTGGTGGCGAAGACGGCGCTCGCCGCCGGCAAGTCGGTCGCCGTCTACTTCGCGCCGAAGCTGCTGACCCAGATCCGCCAGACCTATCAGGCGACCGAGTCCGAGGACGCCTACGACGCCTTCTTCACGCGCCTGACCTCGGTGGACCTCCTCTACATCGACGACCTCGGGGCCGAGCGCCACACCGACTGGGTGGTCGAGCAGCTCTACGCGCTGGTCAACGAGCGCTACGAGAACCAGCGCTCGGTACTGATCACGAGCAATGCCGGGCAGGACGTCGAGGAGGGGCGGCGGCAGCTCGAGGAGCAGATCGGCTCACGCACCGTCTCACGCCTGATCGAGATCTGCGACGACCCGCTGCCGCTCTTCGGCCCCGATCGACGCGAGCAGGCGCGCGCGGTCGGAGCGTAGAACCAGGCAGAATCTCCGGCGGCATGCCGGGCATGGTCATAGTCGGCGCCCAGTGGGGCGATGAGGGGAAGGGCAAGGTCGTCGACCTGCTCGCGGCTCGCGCCACGGCGATCGTTCGCTTCCAGGGCGGCAACAACGCCGGCCACACGATCGTCCGCGACGGCGAGGAGTTCAAGTTCCACCTGATCCCCTCCGGGATCCTCTACCCCGACAAGCTCTGCATGATCGGCAACGGAGTCGTTCTCGATCCCCGCATCCTGCTCGGCGAGATCGACGGCCTGAAGCGGCGTGGGATCGACGTCGGCAACCTGCGGATCTCGGCGAACGCCCACCTGATCATGCCCTACCACGTGCTGCTCGACACCGCCGGCGAGGTGAAGCTGGGCAAGCTCTCGATCGGCACGACGCGGCGCGGGATCGGGCCCTGCTACGCCGACAAGGCGCTGCGGCTGGGGATCCGGGTGCAGGACCTGCTCGACGAGAAGATCCTGCGCAAGAAGATCATGGCGGCGCTCGAGCCGAAGCAGCAGGCGCTGCGCGAGCTGTCGGTGCAGCGCCGCAAGCTGCGCAAGGAGGCCGGCGAGGGCGTACGGGAGGGCGCCGACCACTCGGTCGCAGCGGCCCCCGATCCACGCCTCGACCTGCACGCGATGACCGAGGAGTTCGCGGGGTACGGCCATCAGCTCGAGCCCCACATCGCCGACACCGCGCGCCTCTGCTGGGAGCAGCTGGACGCGGGCAGCACGGTTCTCTTCGAGGGAGCCCAGGCGACGCTGCTCGATCTCGACCACGGCACGTATCCGTTCGTCACCTCCTCCAACCCGATCGCGGGGGCGGCCTGCGTCGGCGCGGGCGTCGGGCCGACAGACATCGGCGAGGTCTGGGGAGTGGCGAAGGCGTATGCGACGCGGGTCGGCGCCGGCCCGTTCCCAACCGAGCTCGACGACGAGGTGGGGCGCCATATGCTCGAGCGGGGGCATGAGTACGGCACGACGACCGGCCGGGAGCGCCGCTGCGGCTGGATCGACCTGGTCGCCCTTCGCTACGCCGTCCGCCTCAACGGGATGAGCGCCCTGACGATCACCAAGCTCGACGTGCTGAGCGGCATCGAGCGGCTGCGGGTGGCCGTTCGCTACCGCTCCCGCGAGGGCGCGATCTTCGACACCTTCCCCTATCACCAGTCGATTCTGCACTCGGCCGAGCCCGAGTACGAGGAGCTGCCCGGCTTCGACGCCGACCTGAGCGCCTGTCGCTCCGACACCGACCTGCCGGCCGAGGCGCGCGCCTACCTCGACTTCATCGCCGACTTCGCCGGCGTCCCGATCCGCCTCGTCGGCGTCGGCCCCGGCCGGGATCAGGTCGTCTGGATTGGCGGAGAACCAGGGGTGCTCTAAAGTCTCGGTGTGGCTTCCGGTAGACGCACCGCTAGGCTGAACGAGCGGCTGCCCCGGGGTCGTCACGGGCTACCGCGGGAGGCGGTGACGGAGTCCCAGCAGCGCCGCATCCTGCAGGCGATGATCGAGGTTGTCGCCGAGCGCGGCTACCCGGAGACGCGCGTCGTCGACGTGATCGGAGTCGCCGGAGTTTCGAGAAAGACGTTCTATGAGCTGTTCGCCAGCAAGGAGGACTGCTTCCTTGCCGCCTACGACGTCCTGCTCGGCAATCTGCTCGGCGACACGGCCCGCGGCTTCGAGTCGAAGCCGGGCGCGCCCTGGGCGGAGCGGGTCGCGGCGGGTCTCGCCGAGCTGCTCAAGCATCTCGCCGAGCACCCCGACGAGGGCCGCTTCGCGATCGTCGAGGTCCTCGCCGCGGGGCCGAGGGCGCTGGCCCGGCGCGACGCCGCCCTGCGGCAGTTCACCGGCTTCCTCGACGCCGGTCGCTCCGAGACGTCGGTCGAGCTGCCTGGCATCACCTCGCTCTCGCTCGCCGGCGGCATCAACGAGCTTCTCTACAGCGAGATCCTCCATGGAGCCTCGGCCAGGCTGCCGGGCCGGCTCCCCGACCTGATGTTCTGGATCACCCTGCCCTTCCTGGGTCCGGACGGAGCCGCTGAGGAGCGGGAGCGCGTGCGGCTCTCGATGCTCGAGTCCTGAGGCGCCCCGTCAAGCGCTCCTTTGCGCGAGCGCACGGGTTTAGGAATGGGCCTGGGCTGGTAGTTTGCCACCGGAGGCAACCGATTCATGCTTCGAAACGCCCTGGCTCACGACGGGCAGGGGCCCCAAAGGAGAGAGATAGAGAATGCGTAGAAACCTGATGCTGGCACTCGCCCTGGCAGCCGTGCTGTCCCTGGGCGTGGCGGCGGTCGCGAGCGCCGTGAGCACGACGCTCCGGGCGGGCAACCTGATCGTCACCTTCGGCGGCACCCTTTCGCCGAAAAAGCTGCCGAAGAGCAAGTACACGCCGGTCACCACGACGATCTTCGGGAAAATCAAAACGAGCGACGGCACCCATCCCTCGGCCTTCCGGGAAACCACCGTCGACATCGACAAGGACGTGAAGATCAACGTCAAGGGCTACCCCGTCTGCAAGCCCGGCCAGCTCGAGGCGCGTGACACCAAGGCGGCGCTGAAGGTCTGCGGCAGCACCGTGCTCGGCTCAGGCGAAGCGGAAGTCGAGATTGCCTTCCCCGAACAGGGTCCGATCAAGATCAAGAGCCCGCTGACCGTCTTCAACGGTGGCGAAAAGGGCGGCAAGGTCAAGCTGCTGATCCACGTCTTCCTGACCGTCCCGGTGCCGGCCGCGGTGGTCACCGAAGTGACGATCACCCGCAAGGGCAGCGGCATCCACTCGGTCGCCAAAGTGCCTGTGGTCGCGGGCGGCAGCGGCTCCGCGCTCGCCTTCAAGTTCAAGCTCGGTAAGAAGTTCACCTACAAGGGCAAGAAGGTCGGCTACTTCGAAGCCAAATGCCCAGACGGCGTCTTCAAGGTGAACGTCCCGAACGCGACCTTCAAAAACGAAGCGCACACTCCCGGCGTCGGCGGATCGACGGTGCTGAAGGGCGGCCTTGCCGTTCCCTGCACCCCGAAGGGCTGACGCAAGCGGTCAGCTTCGACTCTCGGAGCGAAGTCAAAAGGGGCGGCCAATTGGCCGCCCCTTTTGCTTGTCTCGCCTACCGGGTTGGCTTTGGACTCCCGAGTGGTACGGTGACAGTTCGTTCAAAATAACGCGGAATTCTCAGCGTGATTGGTGAGGGGGGAGGCGATGTGGAAGAAGGCCGTGCTGGCTGTTGTCCTGGCAGTGTTGCTATCCGGTTGCGTGGCGATGTTGGCGGCCGCGAAGAACGCGGAGACCACGATCAGGGCGGGGAACCTCATCCTCACCATCGGAGGAGGCATCTCGCCGTCCAGACTGCCGAAGGACGCGTACGTGCCGGTTTCGGCCAACGCCTTCGGCAAGATATCGACCAGCGATCACACCCATCCCTCAGCCTTCCGTGAAACCACGCTCGACATCGACAAGGACTTGAAGGTCAACGTCAAGGGCTATCCCGTCTGCAAACCCGGCCAGCTCGAGGCGCGTGACACCAAGGCGGCGCTGAAGGTCTGCGGCAGCACCGTGCTCGGCTCAGGCGAAGCGGAAGTCGAGATCGCCTTCCCCGAACAGGGCCCGATCAAGATCAAGAGCCCGCTGACCGTCTTCAACGGCGGCGAAAAGGGCGGCAAGGTCAAGCTGCTGATCCACGTCTTCCTCACCGTCCCGGTGCCGGCCGCGGTGGTCACCGAAGTGACGATCACCCGCAAGGGCAGCGGCATCCACTCGGTCGCCAAAGTGCCTGTGGTCGCGGGCGGCAGCGGCTCCGCGCTCGGATTCAAGTTCAAGCTCGGTAAGAAGTTCACCTACAAGGGCAAGAAGGTCGGCTTCCTGGAAGCGAGGTGCCCGGACGGTGCCTTCAAGGTCAGCTCGCCGAAGACGGTGTTCAAGAACGAAGCGAAGGTCCCGGGAGTCCAGGCCCAGACGGTGCTCTCCGGCGCCCTGGCGTTGCCCTGCATTCCAGAGGGCTAGGGCGCGTCGACCTTCGAGGCGCCCTATTCGCCGGTCTGTTCGAAGGTGTGCTGGTAGGTGGTCGCCGGGCCGCTGCCGTAGATCGGCTGGAAGGGCGCCTGCTGCGCGCAGCCCGGTGCGGGAATGCTCGCCGAGCTTTCCTGGTCCGCGAAGGCGAAGTGCTTCAGCCGTTCGAAGAGGTCCTTCGCTTTGGTGACGTCGCCGTTGGTTCTTTCGTTGAAGGCCGGCTCGTTCGGGGTGTTGGGATCGAGCGTCGCGACGATCCCACTGCTGCACTGGCGGGTATCGAAGTTGGGCAGGCCCTGGGCGAGCTGGCTGAAAACACCTGGCTGGGGATAGGCGTTGTTGCGGTTGGCGGTGAGTCGGTTGCCGTAGGTGGCCAGCGTTTCCGGTCCGAGCGGCCCCAGGGCGCGGAGGACGTGCACCTGCTGCCTCGCCGTGTTGATGTGGACTCCGTTGCTTGCCGCCACCACGTTGCCCAGCGTCGAGGTGACCTCGCGCTTGTAGAGGCCGAGGCCGGTGAGGATCGGGTTGAGATTCCTGAGGAAGGGGTCGAGCGACCGCAGCAGGACCGGGAAGTCGCCGCGGAGGAACTTGCGCAGCGCCGGGAAGCCGGTTGGAGCGCGGTCGATGACCGTTTCCAGGCCGCCGAAGAAGCCCTTCGCCTGCGGCGCGAAGCGCGAGAGGGCGATCAGGGTCGGCGAGAGCTGTTCGGCCGCCGGCACAAGCTGGCGGAACAGCGGGTCGGAGTTGAGCGCGAACCGCTTGAGCCGGTCGAAGGTGAGTTTCTGCTCGTCCTCGAAGGTCGGGAAGGCGCGGAACAGCGCTTCGATGTCGCGGTCGCGCGCCGCGGTGGTGCTGAAGACGGCGTTCGAGTTGTGGATCAGGCTGGCCAGCTCGCCTTCGCGTCCGCGCAGGGCGCGGAAGGTGACGGTGCCGTTGCTGAACAGCTGCTTGACCGCGACCCGCTGGGTGTCGAGCAGGCGGAAGAGGCGGTCGAATTCGGAGAAGGCCGGCTCGAGCTCGGCGAAGGCGGTGGAGAGGGACTGGCCCTGGCCGTTGATCGCGACGGCGCTTTCCTGCATCCATTCCTGGAAGGCCGCCCTGGTCCGTGCGTCGAAGGTGCGGAAGATCTCGTCGAGCTGGGCAGATTCGGCGACGTTGGCGCCGGCCAGCGTGCCGCCGTCCGCGAGCTCGGGTCCGTTGGCGTCGCCCGGCGTCAGTTCGACGTAGGTCTCGCCGAGCAGGGTCTTGGTCCTGAGGATCGCCCGGGTGCCTTTCGGCAACGGCGCGTACTTGTCTTCGATGTCGATCGTCGCCTGCGCCTGCTTGCCGTCCGGCGACTCTTCGATGTTCTGGACTTTGCCGACCGAGACGCCGGAGATCCGCACGTCGGACTGCTGGGCGAGCTGCGTCGCCTCGTTGAACGGCACCTTGATCTCGTAGGGCTTCGCCTTGAACGGGGTCGGCCCGCCGAAGGTGATCCAGAGGAAGAGCAGGATGCCGAAGCACGACAGGGCAAAGCCGGCGATGATCAGGAGTTGGAGGGTGCTGGGGGCTCGCTTGCTCATTTGGTCTTGTATTCGCAGTGCCCGGATGGGTTGCTGGGATCGGGGATTTCTTCGGGCGTCGGGACCCGGGCGCCCTGGGCGACCGTTCGCAGGTACGGCTTCAGCGGAATCAGCCCATAGCCGAGATAGGACCCGTTGCACGAGAGCATCAGGACCGTGCGGGTGATCGGCCCACCGGCGTCGGCGAGATTGAACGTCGCGTTGAGGTTGTGGTTCACCCAGGGCAGGTAGAAGAGGAAGCTCTGCCTGCTGCCCTTCGGCTTGTAGGCGAGCTCGTTGAGCAGGCTGTTGAGGTTGCCGAGCGAGCGACCGAAGCCGCTCACCGACTTGTCGAGGTCACCGGAGCCTTCGTTGAGGTGGGTGAGGACCGGCCGGATCTGACGGGTGAACGGCCGGATCTGGTCGCGGATCGGCGCCGTCGTCTGCTTGAACAGCTGCTCGTTCGCCTTGAAGGCGGGCACCGATGCCTGCGCCTGCGGGATCAGCTTCAGCAGAGCCGGGCGAGCGGCGGTAGAGAAGCGATCCGATGCGGCCAAGGCCGAGCGCAGGGCGGAGAGGGTCGAGGGGAACTCGACCAGCGATTCCTGGATCGACTGCTGCTGGTTGGCGAAGTTGCCGAGGGCGCCCTTGGAGGCGCTGACGAAGCGTTCCAGCTCGGCGTCGTGCCTGCCCAGCTCGGTGGTCAACAGGCCGAAGTCGTGGATCACCCGGGCCAGCGCGACGCGCCGCTGCGCGACGGCCCGGTTGAGGTCGGCGATGTAATGAGAGAAGGGCTGCAGGCGACGCAGGGCGCCGGAGAGCTGGCGGCCGCGGCCGCCGATGCCCTGGGCGCCACCGGCGACGAGCAGCTGCAGGTACTGCTGGGTGTCGGTGTCGAGGGTCGAGAGGAACGATTCGAACTGAATCGTCGGTTCGGTGCTCGAAAGCCGGAATCGGTAGCCGTCTTCGACGTGCCGCCTGCCTTCACCGGGGCTTATCTCGACGGTCATGTCGTTGAGGTTCGTTTTCGGCCGCAACAGCATCGTCGCGTCGGGGTGGATCAGCTTCAGGTACTTGGGCTCGATGTCCATGCCGACGACGGCGTGGCCGTCTTCGAGCTCGACCGAGGAGATCTTGCCGACCTGGATGCCGGCGATGACGACAGCCTGGCCCTGGCCGGGGGTGACCGCCTGGGCGTTGCTGAAGTCGGCGGTGAGGTGGGCGAAGTCTTCGCCGACGAAGGGCGCCCACGAGGGCAGCGACGCCTTCTGCTGGGTGAAGATCCACAGCGTCATCGCGATCGCGAGCACGGTCAGGACGGCGATCGCGATCGTGTCTTTGCCGCGCCCCCGCGCCTGCCGCGAGAGCGAGGCGCGGAAACGGCGCAGGCGACTGGCCCGCGGCTGCTGCTGCGCGGTCATGGGCCCACCGCCGTCATGCTCGGCGGGCCGATCTGTCCGAGCGACCCGTTGACGTCAGGCACGGGCTGGGTGGAGCAGCGCACGTCCGGCTTCTTCGGCGGACGGCCGCCGAGCCGCGGCTGGACCCCTTCCGGCACCGCGGCCACGTGCGCCCAGTCCTGTTTGTCGGTGCTCAGGTTCCCGGAGGGATTTTCCATTTTGACCAGCGAGCCACCGCCGCCGGGCTGAACTCTGAGATAGGGCCCGTTGCCGTCGAAGTTCTGGGCGACGCCGGCGAAGTTCGCCAGGTAGTAGAAGAACTCCCGGTAGTTGGGGCCGGTGCGGAAGCGGTCTTCGATCGTCTCGTTGCCGGTCGGCACGAAGACCCGCGACGTGCAGAGGCTGAGCCGGTTGATCTGGGGCAGCGTGCTCGACTTCCCCGCCTGCGCAGCGCCGGTCAGCCCCGGCGTCGATTCCGCCAGCAGCTTGGCCACACCGCCCGCCTCGCGGCCGGAGAGCAGCGGCCTCGCCTGCGCGATCCACGGTTTCCCGGCGGCGATCAGGGCGGGCAGCTCGGCCACCGCCGGCCGGAACTCGATCGCCCAGGCGCGCAGCGGCGGCAGGGCGCTGTTGAGGCTGACCAGCGAGCGGCGCCCGGTCGCCAGGGTCGGCGCCAGGCGCCGCACGGTGGTCGAGAGGTTGGTCGACTGGGCGGCCAGCGCGCCCGTGAGCGTGTTGAAGTTGACGATCAGGCCCTGCAGATCGGCCTCGTTGCGCGCCAGCGCCCCGAAGGTGCGGCCGGCGCCGGCCACCAGGCGGGAGAGGTCGCCGGGGCTGGTGCCGAGCAGCGCGTTGGTCACCTGGGCGCTGTAGCGACCGGCCGGGCCGCCGTAGCGGAAGGCGCCGTTGAGGCCTTCGGCGCCGCTCTTCCCTCTCACCTCGGGCAGCTGGGTGGCGTCTTCGGCGGCGGTGGGCTTGTGCGTCAGCGCCGTGCCGAAGCTCTCCAGCAGGCGGCTGAGATCGGCCCGCACCGGGGACTGGAGAGCGGTGAGGATCTGGTCGAGCTGCACCCCGGTGGAGGTATGGCTGACCGGGATCGTGCCGCCGCTGTCGAGCTCCGGCGCGCTCGGGCTGCCCGGGTCCAGTTCGACGAAGAAGTTGCCCTCGAGGAAGATCCGGGCACGGATCGCGGCAAAGGCGTCGTCGTGGATCGGACGCCCCCCGCCTTCGACGGTGAAGGTGACCTTCGTGTTGTCGCCGTCGCGACCGACCGAGATCACTTTGCCGACGTCGACGCCGGCGATCCGCACCGGCGAGTTGGTCGAGATGTTGACGCCGTTGGAGAAGGTCGCGTTGAGCGTGTAGCCGTGTCCGGTGAAGGGCACGTGCTTGGTGAAGGCGAGGTAGGGACCGATCGTGAAGATGAGGATGAAGACCACCGCGATCGCCGCGTTGGACGGCCGCCACTTGATGCGGCTGTCGCTGGCGCCGACCCTGGTGTCACGCTCCGGCAGGCGGCCCATCAGCCTTCGCCTTCCCGGGTCGTCGTGCCCCATAGCCGCGGCGAGTGGCCGATCACGGTCTGGCCGGGTTCATAGCGCTCGTTGCCGGCTTCGCAGACGCCATCCTGGCCGGTGCGCGGATACGGGTTGAAGTGGAGGTGATTCCTGCCTTCCGGGCCGTCTGCGGGAGCCGAGGACGGCCGCGACTCGGCGTTCGGACCATCGGGCGGCTCGAAGGAGAGCACCGAGAGCCAGTTGCCGTTGCCGTTCGATTCGCTGAAGGCGTCGGCGAGGTTGCGGAAGACGAGGCTGAGGTAGTTGCAGCTGGTCTGGGCGGGAGCGATGAACTTGATCGACGGACCGAGGATCTCGTTGGTGTCGGTGAGCAGATCGAGGCCGTTGAAGACACCCGGCGCGCGCTGGAAGTCGAGCAGCGCTTCCGCCGTCGGCGTCAGCTGCGCGAAAAGCTGCGGCGAGCGGTTCAGGGCCGGGATGCCCGCTCTCAGGGCCGCGTTTATCGTCGGCGAGGTTTCGCCGAGGGCCCGGGCGCCCGGCCTCAAGGCGGTGAAGAAGCGTGCGGAATCGTGGAAGAAGGGCCGCAGGGCGGGCAGGTCGGCGGTCACCGCGTCGAGCGTGGGCGGGCCCTTTACGATCGTTTCCTGGATGTAGGGCCGCGAGACGCGGGCGAATGCGGCGAAGGTCCGGTCCAGGGCGACGAACATGCTCGCCTGCGTCTCCGCGACCGGGGCGATCGTCGCCGAGAGATCCTCCAGCGCTTCCCAGAAGCCGCCGAATTCGGTGCCCGGCGCGACCAGGGTGCGGAGCACTGGCTGGCCGTGTTCGGCAAGGCTCCGCAGGGCGCCGAAGGCGGCGTTGATCTGGGGGCCGCGGCCGGCGAAGGCGTTGCCGAAGCCGGCATTGCTGCGCTGGATGGCGGTTCTGGTCTTCTCGTCGAACATGTCGAAGAACTGGTCGATGTCGACCGGTTCGGGGCGGGCGGCGGAGAGCGGGATCGTCTCCCCCGCCTTCAGCCCCTTCCTCGAGTCACCGGGAACGATCTGCAGGTACTTCAAGCCGAGCGGCGATTTGGGGCGGATGATCATCTTCGAGTCGGCGGGGATCGGTTCGGCGCTCTTGTCGAGGCTGAGGTCGAGTTCGGCCGCGACCGCGCCGTTGCCGGTCTGCACCGGCCGCACGGACTTGATCACGCCGACGCGCGAGCCGCCGATCCGCACCTCGTTGCCTTTGACCAGCGCGGTGGCGTTGGGGACGCGGGCCTTGAGGTTGTAGGTCGAGACGAAGGGCAGGCCGTTGTTGGCGTTGTAGGCGAGGAAGACGGCGACGATCACGATCAGCACGGTCACCGCGCCGACGATCACCGGGCTGCTCGCGACTCCCTGGATGCCGCTGCGGTTCCTCATGGCGCCAGCAGGTAGTCGAGGAGGGCACGCTGCGGCGAGGCCGGCTTTGCCCGGGCGCCCAGCTGTTCGCCTTCGCCGAGGTTCGGAGCCGGAGCCGGGTGGGCGGGGCTGGCGGGCGTCGCGCTGGCTTCAGCGGAGGTGCCGCCGGACTGTTCGCCGAGTTCTTCCTGCATGTGCTGGTACAGGGTCAGGGCGCTGGTCGACGCCGCCGCTTCGCTGGAGCCGGGGCCGTTGAAGTTCGCCGAGCAGCCGCTGGTCGGTGCCACGACGTAGTCGATGCAGTTGGTGAGCACGAAGAGGCTGCGCAGGAAGTGGCCGTAGCGATCGAATTCGTTGGTCGCGGCGGCGCTGTTGTAGATCAGGTCGGCGATGCCGTCGAAGCCCTTCGTCTTCCGGGTGCTCGCCAGGACGTCGGCGAGTTCGGTGGTCGGGGTGGCGCCGCTGCGCGCCAGGTCCCGCGCCTTCTCGACGACCGGATCCGCGGCGCGGATCTTGGGGCCGGCGACCGCGCCGGTCGCGCCGAGCGACTTCAGCGAGACCGTCGAGGCGGCGGAGAAGGGGGTCAGCGCACGGGTCGCCTTGGTCAGCGCCGGCGCGGCCCTGCCAAGCGATTCGATCACCGGCGTGCCGGCGGTGGAGAAGGATTCGAAGCTGCCCATCGTCTGCCGCAGCTCACGCAGGAAGGCGGGCAGCTTCTGCAGGGAGGCTTCCAGCGCCGGGCCCTCTTCGGTGCTTGCCTGGGCGGCGGCGCCGGCGTTGGAGAAGAAGCCGGCGACGCTGGCCCGCTCGCGGGAGAGCGGACCGAGGATCTCCTCCGAGTCGGAGGCGAGCTTCGCCAGCCGGTCGCGCTGAGCGTTGAGGATGCCGAAGACGCGATCGACGTCGCGCAGCAATGGATTGGCCCGCTTGACGACCTCCTCGACGTCTTCGCCCCTTCCGGCGAAGCTGGCGCCGAGTTCGTTGAGGATCAGGCGGAAGCGCTGCGCATAGGTCAGCTGGTTGATGTTGTTGATCAGGTCCGGATCGACGCTGGTGCTGTTGCTCTCGAGTGGCAGCAGGTACTGGCCGGCGCCCGGTTGGCCGTCGGGGATCTGCTTCAGCGCGGGCGCCGGCGCAGAGCCGGGTGCGCGAGGCAGGGTGGGCCGGCAGTCGACGAACTTCTCGCCGATCAGCGACTGGGGCCTGATCAGGCAGCTGGCGTCGCGGCGAAAGTCCTGGAAGCCGGGATCGGTGATCTTCATCGCGATCGCGGCCTTTCCCGGCACCGCCCGCGGCTTGCCGTTCTGGTAGCTGTCGATCTCTCCCGGCATCGTCACGCCGACCGATTCGATCTCGCCGACAGTGGCGCCGGCGATCCGCACTTCCTCGCCGGCGACCATGAAGCCGCCGCTGTCGAAGATCCCCCTGACCACGTAGCCGCCGTTGCCCTCGCCGCCACCGGCGGCGACCACCACCACGACGACGATCGCTGCGACGACGACGGCTGGGAGGAGCAGCTTCCTCATGGTCCGGGTGGCGCGTCGGCCGGGTCGCATTCGGTGGACGGGCTCACGCCGGAGCCGGCGAAAGGCGGGTCGGTGAACGGGCTGGAGCCGTCCGGCGCGGGCTGCGTGGCGCCGCCCGGGCAAGGACGGCGACTGTCCGCGGAGGCGCCGAACGCTTCGTATTGGCGACTCGGCGGGATCGGTTCGAGCTGGCCGCTGCCGCCGTTGCGCTGGAACAGATTGAGAACCACCTGGGCGCGGGCGTAGTGGCCGTTGCCGTCGTAGTAGCCGGAGACCTGCCCGAGCTTGCCGAGGCCGTTGAAGATGTCCGGCGTGTAGGCGCGCGCCATGTTGAGGGTCGGTTGGAAGGCTTCGATCGCCTCTTCGGCATGGGGGAAGGCCCGGCTCGACTGTTCCTCCACGGACGGCAGGAAGCCGAGGGCTTCGGCGGCATCGTTGGCGAAGCCCTCGCGGCCGACGCTGAGGCGGAGGTTCCTGAAGACCGGCACCGCCCTGGAGAGAACCGGGCGAAGTTCGCCGAGGAACGGGGCGAGGTTCCGGGTCGCCGGCTTCGCGGTTTCGACCAGCGGGTCGAGGTCGTCGAGCGCCGCCCTGAGGTTGACGAACGTCGTGTTTGCCTGGCGCATGAACGGTGGCAGCAGGCGCAGGGTCTGGTCGAGGGCTTCGTTCTGGTCGGCGATCGCGCCGAAGGCGGTGCTGGCGTTTGAGATCGCGCTGGAGAGCTCGCCGCCCCGCTGGGCGACGGCGGTCGAGAGCTTGCTCGAGCTGACGACGAAGCGTTCGAGCAGGTTCTGGTCGGCGTTCAGCTCGCGGAGAAAGGCGCCGGTGCGATTGAGCGCCGGCCCGAAGTACTTGAAGGTCTGGTTTGCCTGCTTGCCGCGATCCGAGAACTGCGCCGCGTTGCCGCGCACGAACTGGCCCAGGGCGCGGCGGACCGGTGGCGGGAAGGTGTTGAGGAGCTGGTCGAGGTCGACCTCGGTGGTGGTCGAGCCGAGGTCGAGCGTGGCGCCGTCGTCGAGAGCGGGGCTGCTGTTCGGCCCCGGACTGATCGAGACGTAGTGGTTGGCGACGCCGGAGAGCGAGGTCGCGCGGATCGTCGCCGTCGTGCCTTCGTGCAGCTCCTGGTCGACGCTGACTTCGATCTCGGCCAGGTTGTCGTCGGTGAGGCCGATGCTTTCGACCGAGCCGACCGCCTGACCGCCGATCAGCACCTGGTTGTCGGGGACGAGCTGGGCGGCGTTCTGGAAGACGAGCTTGTACTTGTGGCTGCCGTCGCCGCCGAGGACCACGACCGCGAGCGCGATAACCACGACCGCGAGCGCCGCCAGGGCCGCGATGCGGGCTGGGGTGATCCCCCGGCCTTGCGCCGAGCTTTTCTCCTCGCCTAAGGGATTAGCAGCCACGGATCGTCGCTTGCCCTTCCCCCGCCTCCATCCGGGAAAACAGGCCGCCGAATCGTATCCGAGCGGTCAGCCGCCACGCATATGGGCATGCCTGGCTTAACTCGAAGTCAACGCGCTGCAAATGGCGGGGATCGCGGCCTCGCGGGGGCCTAGACGTTGAAGTGCGGCAGCAGCCGGTCGAGGCGCCGTGGCAGCCACCAGACGCGATCGCCGAGCAGCAGCATCAGCGCCGGCAGCAGGACGATCCGAACCACCGTCGCGTCGAGCAGCACCGCCACCGTCAGCCCGACCCCGAGCTGGCTGATCGTGGCGATCGAGGCGCCGGCGAAGGCGACGAAGACCGCCATCATGATCGCCGCCGCGCCGGTGATCACCCTTGCGGTCCGCTCCAGCCCGAACTCGATCGCCGCGGCGTGGTCTCCCTCGCGGTCGTAGCGCTCTCGCATCCGCACCAGCAAGAACACCGCGTAGTCGATCGAGAGCCCGAAGACGACGCCGAAGATCGCCGTCGCCCCCACCGCGTCGACGTAGGTCCGGCCGCCCAACGGCCAGTCGTCCGGCAGGTTGAAGAGCAGGGTGAGAACGCCGAAGGCCACGCCGACCGTCGCGAGATTGAGCCCCACGGCTATCGCGGCCAGCGGCAGGGCGCGAAGGACGAGGACGAGGACGAGAAAGGTGGCCAGGGTGATGCCGGCGACGACGAGAGGCATGCGCGCTCGGGTGACATGGCTGTAGTCGTTGAGCTGGGCGGCGCCGCCGGCCACCCCCGTTTCGAGGCCCGCTTCGCGGCCGAGCGCGGATGCCTCCACCTGGAGGCGCTTGCCAAGAGCGATGGAGCCGGCGGAGTTGAAGGTGAAGCGTGAGATCACCAGGATCGCCGCGCCCTGGCCACCGCCCCCGAGATCGACCGCCGCGGCGGTCCGCTCGCGGGCGCGAGGCCGGGCGCCATCGAGCGCCGAGAGGACGAAGTAGCCGGAGTCGAAGAGGCCCGGCGTCGCGCGCTGAAGATGGCGGGCGCGGCGCTTCAGCGAGGCGCTGTTCGAGAGCACCTGCACGGTCGCCCTGTGCAGACCGGATTGGAGGGGGCGGGAAGCGCTGTAGCCGCGCGCCAGGTTGACCTCCAGCGCCGACGCCCCGTCACGCAGCCGGGCGATCCCGCCGGCCAGCGCGGTGGCGCCCGCGCCTAGCCGCGCCACGCCGCTTTCGAGCCCGCCAGCGGCGCGGGCCAGCCGAGCCGAGCCGTGGGCGAGCTTCTTCCCGGCGCCTTCCAGTTTCTGCAGGCCGTCGGAGAGGCGGGTGGCGCCGGCCGTGAGTTTCCTGATCAGGACTATCCCCGAGACCAGCCAGTCGGTGAGCTGCTTCGATTCTTCGGCGTCTTCGACCAGCCTCGTCTGCAGAGCGGCAAGCTCGACGGGGAGGCCCGCGTAGCCGGCGGCGTAGGGAGCGCCGCTGACCGGATCGGTGCCGCTGACGGCGGCCAGCGCGTGTTGAACCGCTGCCAGCGCGGCGGCGAAGTTGGGGTCGGTTCTGCCGGTCGTCATGCCCTCGAGCTGCTGCAGGGCGCTCTTCAGCTGCGATTCGGCCTCGGCGGCGGGGCCCTGCAGGCGGGGCAGCGTCTGGTGGGCGTCTTCTTCGAGCACCTTCCGCAGCCGGCGGGATCGGCGCAGCGCGTTGTGGCGCAGGTTCGGCCCCAGGCTCTGCAGGGCGAACTTCACGTTGAGGCCGGCGAGCGCGACGCGGTGCTGGGCCCCGGCAAGTCGGCGAGTGCCATCGGCGAAGATCCGCAACGCGCCGACCGCGCGTTCGCTGCCGCTGCCGGCCTTGGCGAGCCCGCTGGCAAGGGCCGTCGCGCCGGCCGCCGCCCGGTCGGATCCCAAGGCGAGCAATCCGGCGCCGTAGCTCGCCTTGGTGATCCCCTGCCGCAGTTCGGCGACTCCCGACGCGGCCCGCCCGAGATTGCGGCCGAGCCGCCCGAGCTGAGCGAGCGGACCGGTCTCGCCACCGGTGGCGAACAGCGCGCCAGCCTGTCGCAGGGGTGCCACGGCTCGCGATACCTGCGCCGGCCCGACCACCGTCTGGACGCCCGGCAGGGCGGCGATCCGGTGCTGCCAGCGGCTCAGCGCCGCCAACCGGCTCGGTTCGGTGACGGTGCCTCGGTCGGTGGCGGCGACGACCACGAACGGCGCGTCATAGCCCGGGCCGATCGCCCGCTCGATCAGTTCGAAGTCCTTTCGGATCGGATCGTCGTGAGCCAGCTGGGTTTGGCTGGGCGGACCGGTCTTCAGGCCGACCGCCGGCGCCGCCAGCAGCAGGACGACGGCGCTGATCGCGATCACCACCGGCACCGGACGGCGCAGCGCGGCAGCGACCAGGGTCATCAGGCGTGACCGCGTCTGGCCCGGCGGGGCGCCGATCCGCCAGCGATCCACGTTCGGTCCGAGCATGATCAGCACCGCCGGTCCGGCGACCACCGCGACGGTGACGCTGAGCGCGACGACGATCAGCAGCGTCGCCGCGAGCGAGCCGAGCAGGGAGCCCGGCACGATGAAGAAGGCCACCAGCATCGAGAGCATCAGGGTGCTTCCCGCGAAGACGGTGGTGCGACCGGCGGTGCGGCGGGTGGCGCGAGCGGCGTCGAAGGGGGTGGCGCCCGTCGCCAGCTCTTCGCGGAAGCGCGACACCATCAGCAGCGCGTAGTCCACCCCGAGCGCCAGCCCCATCATCGTGCAGACGGTGAGCGCGAAGGCGTCGACGCTGAACCAGTTCGTCACGATCGCGAGCAGGCCACGGGAGCTGATCACGGTGATCGCGCCGAAGGCGAGCGGGATCGCGGCGGCGACCGGGGAACGGAAGACCAGGAGCAGGACAATCAGGAGGATCGGCAGGGCAATCAGCTCGCCCCGCTCGGTGGCGGTTATCGAGTCGTCCTGGATCGCCCGCGAAAGCGTCGCGTAGCCGGTCTGGGTGGAGCGCACGGGTGGCTCGATCGTCGATTCGAGGATCGCGTTCAGCTTCGGCACCGTCTCATTGACGGCGTCGTCGATTCCGACGTGGAAGTCGGCAATGACGATCGCCCGCCGCGGGCTGGGCCGCAGGCGCTGTACCGCCCCGATGTCCCAGGGCGAGAGCGTGGTCACCGCCGGCTCGCGACGCAGGACCCGGATCAGCTCCGGGCCCTGGCGGTCGAGCTGCTTGGCCGGACCGCGCAGCAGGATGACGAACGGCGCGCTGTCGCCGAAGTGCTCTCGCAGCAGCTCGTTCGCCCGCGAGGACGAGGTGCCGGGGATGTCCAGGCTGGTTGGACTGAGCTTTCCCTCCACGCCCGCTCCGAGAACCCCGAGCGCTACGAGGACGAGGAGAGCCGTCGCGAGCACCCGGCCGGGACGTCGGAGCAGCGCGGAGCCCCGATCGCGCCCCTGCGCCAGCGCGGACCCGCCGCGCGCCCCGCCCCGGCTCCTCCTCAAACGCACCGTGCTAGTTTGGCGATCGGGGACTACGGAGGGGGTTGAGGATGCCGAAGGCTGTGTTAAGAACTCTTGTCGTCGTCGCCGTCGTCGCCGTCGTCGCCCTCGTCGCGGCCGGCGGAGCGGCGGCCCTGAAGCTGCGAATCGGCAAGATCATCATCGTCGGGGACGGTGGGTTCACCCCGACCACGCTGCCCAAGCACGAGAACGCGCCGATCAAGCTGTACGGCCACGCGAGCTTCAAGACCGTCGACGGAACGCGTCCCTCGCCGCTGCGCACCCTGACGCTCGAATTCGACAAGCACGGAGCGGTCGAGACGCGCGGCCTCGAAAAATGCACGATGGCCAAGCTCGTCGCAACGACCACCAAGCAGGCCCGGAAGCTGTGCCCGGAGGCGATAGTCGGCACCGGCTTCGGCACGGCGCTGATCGAGCTGCCCGAACAGCGCGGCATCGAAGCCTCCTCGCCGCTGACCCTCTTCAACGGACCGGTCAAGCACGGCAACCCGACCGTGCTGGGCCACGCCCACATCGACTATCCGGGACCGACGACGTACGTCATCCTGATCGAGATCCAGAAGGTGCACCACGGCCGCTACGGGTTCAAGACCGTCGCCAACTTCCCGAAGATCGTCAACGACTACGGCTCGGCGATCTCCGGGCGTCTGAGGATCGGGCGGACCTGGAAGTACAAGGGCAGGACGCTGAGCTACGCCAACGCGCACTGTGCCGACGGGCGGCTCCAGGCGAAAGCCGAATTCAGCTTCAAGGACGGCAGCTTCGTCCAGGGGACCGTCTTCAAGCCCTGCAAGGTGCGCAAGTAGGAGGAATCGGTCCCGGCGCTACCCTGGTGGTACCCCGGAGTTTAGGAGGCAGGATGCGCAAGCGGCTACTGGCAACGGCGATGCTTCTCATGGCGGCAGCGGTCGTTCTCGCTGGCTCGGCCGGCGCCGCCACGGTCAGGGTCGGAACGCTGGTCCTGCACGCGGACGGGGGCTTCGCGCCGCGGGTGCTGCCCAAACACGCCTTCGCCCCGATCCATTTCCAGGGCTACGGCGAGATAAAGACGACCGACGGCTCGATGCCGCCGGCCCTCGAACACGTGAAGCTCGAATTCGACCACGATGGGCGACTCACCACGACGGGCCTCGCCGCATGCCAGCCCTCGAGCATCGAGGGGACTTCCCCCGACCTGGCGCGCCGGCGCTGCGGCGCCGCGATCGTCGGCAAAGGCCATATTTCCGCGAAGGTCGACCTGGCGATCGCCCGGATTGACCTGAGCTCCCCCCTGACGCTGTTCAACGGCCCCCGCCAGAACGGGAACGCGACCGTGATCGCCCATGCTCAGGCGCCCTTCCCGGTATCGGAGACCTACGTCATCGTGATCCCGATCGAACGGCGCCACGGCACGTTCGGCTACCGAGCCTCGTTCGACATCCCCCCGATCGCCGCCGGCCTCGGATCGCTGACCCGGATCGACGCCAGGATCGGCCGTCGCTACCGGGTGGGCGGCGCCAGCCGCAGCTACGTGTCGGCCCGCTGCTCCGACTACGTCCTGCAGACCCAGGGGTACTTCTCATTCTCGGACGGCAACATCGTCTACGGCAGCGTCTTCAAATCCTGCCGCCCCGAGGGCTGAGCCGAGTCCTGCCGCGAGCGGCTTTCTATAATTTCCGGCTCGGGGCCGTTAGCTCAGTTGGTAGAGCAGGAGACTCTTAATCTCAAGGTCGAAGGTTCGAGCCCTTCACGGCCCACTCGAGTCCCGCGGCTCGTCCCGGCGCAGCCGGTCCAGAGCTAGCCGCCCAGCGGGGCGCCGCCGAGGCCGCCGAAGGGGTTCTGCAGGCTTTCCTTGCCGCTTTTCTTTTCGAACTTTTCCGCCTTCTTCAAGCCTTCCTGGAATTTCGCGGCCCGTTTGCGGTATTCGCCGAGCTGTTTTTCGATGTTCTTGGCTTCCGCCTTTGCGCCGGCTTTCGCGGCGGCAGCCTTGGTGGCCTTGTCGCCGGCGGCGAAGTTGCCGGTGAAGTATTCGTATATCGCCAGAGTGCTGAGCGCGCCCAGGCTGGGCTGTCGCTCGGCCGCGATCCGCTGGGCCCTGGCGGCGAGGCTGATGTTTTCCTCGACTTCCGCCAGCGTGCCGGAGCCGGATTCCGCCAGGCGGAAGAACGTGCCTGAGACGAGCTGAGCCGCCGACGAGCTCGGCTCGTCGGTCTGCTTCAGATAGCGGCTCCACGCTTCCGAGGCGGCGTCGAAATCTTTGTGAGCTTCCAGCGAGACCGGGGCCGGTTCGGTTTCAGAGGTGACTTCGATCTGCGAGTTGCCGGCGTTGATGCGAGCCCGAGTGAGGGCCAGGAGGAGCTGCGCGTCGCGTGGGCTCTGGGCCAGCCGCCCTTCGATCCGTTCGGCCTGTTCGTGGAACAGCTTGGTCGAGCTGCCGCCGTTGCTCGAGTTGCCGAGGAGCGCGCCGAGGTTGACCGGCCCGACGACGAGGAAGAGGCTCGCCCCCATCAGCACGGCGAGGATCGCGTAAACGACGCGGATCACATGTTTGCGCCTGCCGCGGGTGTCGAAGAGCAGTCGTCGCTCGCCGCTCGATGCCATCGCTTCTCATCTCTCCTGCGTAGAGGGTTTGGCCGTGCCTCGAGCCGCCCTCGGCCTGTCGAAGGCGCGCGCAAGCAAGATACTCAACTCGTACAAAGCAAGCAGGGGAACCATCTCGAGCAGCATCGAGATGGGGTCGACGCCGGGCAGCGCCGCGGCGACCAGAGCGATCGCGAGGTAGGCGTAGCGACGGTTGGCCCTGAGCTGGGCGACGCTGACGATCCCCAGCCGGGTCACCGCGACGATCGCCAGAGGCAGCTGGAAGATGATCCCTCCGGCGAGCATCGTCATCGAGAAGAAGCTGTAGTAGTCGCGAGCGCGGACCTGGACGTTGAACTGGCTGTCGTTGAAGTTGAGCAGGAACTTGACGGCCGCGGGCATCACCGCGAAGTAGGCGAAGGCGACGCCGGCGAGGAAGAGGATCGGCGCCATCAGCATGACCGGCAGAGCCACTCGCCGCTCGCGTTCGCTGAAGGCGGGCAGCACATAGGCGTAGGCCTGGTAGAGCAGGACCGGCAGCGAGAGGATCAGGGCTCCGTACGCGGCGACGGTCAGCGTCGTCGTGAAGGGCTCGGTGACGCCGAAGGTGAGCAGCCGCTGGTGATCGTCGGGCAGCGGCCCGGCGGCGATTTCCAGCAGCAGGTGGTTCTGCCAGAAGCAGAGGGCGAGCGCGACGGCGAAGGCGGTGCCGCTGACGATCAGCCGGCTGCGCAGCTCGTCGAGGTGCTCTACGAGGCTGAGGCGGTCCTCATGGGAGACCGGCCTGACGCGGCGGGCCATTCGAACCCGGCCCTCAGGGACGCTTGTGCGCTACGGGCTCGGGCTTCTCGTCCGCGGCCGGACCTGGGTCTCCGGCGGCGATCTCACGCTGTCCCGGCTCGTCGTCGTCATCGTGCTCACCGCTGACCGAGCCACGAAACTCGCGTATGCCCCGGCCCAGCGAGCGGCCGAGCTCCGGCAGGCGCTTCGGGCCGAAGACGATCAGCGCGATGATCAGGACGACGACGATCTCGAGGGGGCCGATGTTTCCGAGCATCGATTCATGGTACCTGGCGCGGAAGGTCGCTGTTTCCGGTGAATTGAGGGCATCGCGTACCCGGTTCTGGGGTTTTCTTCGCAGGTCGCGGAAAACTGCGGATTAAAGGAGCACCTCCCGTGTTCGATAGTCAGGCGATGAACCACGCGGATCGCACAGGGACGAAAACCGAGACCGGGCTTCACATCTGCCCGGATTGCGGCTCGAGGCTCGTGCAGCCGACCCGCTGGGAGCAGACGGCGAAGCGCGGGCATTGGCGGCTCTGGCGGCGCTGCCCCGAGTGCGAGTGGCGCTGTGACGGCATCCACGGCGAGCGCGAGATCGACGCCTTCGACGAGGCTCTCGACGATGGCGCCGATGCCCTCGCCACCGAGCTGCATGAGCTGGAGCGGGAAGGCATGCGGGAAATCGCCGCGACCTTCGCGGCGGCGCTTGCCGCCGACCTGATCAGCGCCGACGACTTCCGCCTTTAGCTGTACCTCTGCACGACCCCGTCCGCGACCAGGTCGAGCAACCTTCGCTCCTCCGCGTCGAAGCCCGCCGAGCGGAGCAGGCGCTTGGCTTCGGCGACCATCTCCAGGGCACGGGCGCGAACCTGTCGCAGGGCGCCGCTGGCCTCGATCCGCTCGCAGAGCCGCTCCGCGGCCGGGCCGTCCAGCGCCCGTAGATCGGCGGCGGCGATCGACGGGTCTCGCTGGGCGGCGAGGATCAGCGGCAGCGTCACCGTGCCGTCGAGCAGATCGGTTCCACGCGCCTTGCCCGTGCGCTCCGGCGGCCCGGAGATGTCGAGCACGTCGTCGAGCAGCTGGAAGGCGAGGCCGATCGCCGCACCGAACTCCCCCAGCGCCTTTTCGTCGCGGCCCAGCAGGCAGGCGCATTCGAACAGGCTCGCCGTCTTCAGACGGCAGCGGCGCAGGTAGCGCTCCTCGTCGACCGTCGTGTCATAGGCGTCGCGACGCTGGACCAGCTCGCCGCGGGCCAGCGCGACCGAGGCGCTCGAGAGCAGCTCGATCGAGCGGTCATCGCCGCCTCCCGCAAGGAGGGCGAAGGCGCGCGAGAACAGGAGGTCGCCGCTGGCGGTGGCCCCCTCGCGGCCGCCGGTGGCGGCTACGGTCGGGCGACCGCGGCGCAGCGGCGCCGCGTCGAGCACGTCGTCGTGGACCAGCGTCGCCATGTGGATGAGCTCGATCCCCGCCGCCGCGCGGATCGCCTCCTGGCTTCCCCGGGGACCGGCGCAGAGCAGGACCAGCATCGGCCGCAGGCGCTTGCCGCCCGCCTCCAGAGTCGTGGCGGACGCGGCGGCGAGGACCTCTCCGTGGCCGGCTCCCAGCTGGCGCAGCAGCTCCTCGACCTGCCCCATCCGCGCCGGCAGCCAACGACTCGAAGCATCGAGGACGGCGGTGACCGGCGGCGGTACGGCGGAGTGGCGGGTCACCCCTTGGCGACGCCGCTGTGAATCGTCAAGATCCCGCCCGCCATCTCGAGCCAGCGGATCCGCTCCAGGCCGGCGGCGCTCATCTTGGCGGCCAGGCTCGGTGGGTCAGGGAAGCTGTGGACCGACTCGGCCAGATAGGAGTAAGCCTCCGGATTTGGCGTGAGGCGACCGAGAACAGGCACGATGCGGTCGAACCAGAGCGAGTAGAAGGTCGAGAACGGCGGCCGTCGCGGCTCCGTAAACTCCAGGATGACCAGTCGGCCACCCGGCTTCAGCACGCGAACCATCTCCTCCAGGCCTCGATCGCGATCGGCGAAGTTGCGGACGCCGAAGCCGACGGTGACCGCGTCGAAGCGGCGATCGTCGTAGGGAAGCTGCAGCGCGTCGGCCCACTCGAAGCGAACCCCGTCAGCTCCCGACCTCGTGGCCTTCTCACGCGCCAGGTCGAGCATCGGCTCCGAGAAGTCGCAGCCGACCACCCGGCCCCCGGGCGAGACGCGGTCGGCAAGCTCGAAGGCCAAGTCGCCGGTGCCGCAGCAGACGTCGAGGACCGCGTCGCCCGGGCCCACTTCCGCCCGGTCGGCGGCCCGCACGCGCCAAGCGTGATGAAGGCCGGCGGTCATCACCGAGTTCAGCAGGTCGTAGCGACCGGCGATCCGGTCGAACATGCGGTTGACCTGCGCCGCGAACTGGGCGGAGTCCCTGGAGGGCTTGTTAATCGAGTGAGGAGAGGAAATCGGCGAGCTCATTGAGCTTCTTGGGCGGCAGGTCCCGGAAGGAAGGCATGATACCGGGGCCGATCTCCACCGAGCGGACGATCGCGGCGCGCGGGATGCGCTGGGCAATGTGGGTCAGTTCGGGCCCGGGGCCGTTGTTGCCGTTCTCGCCGAGCTTGTGACAGGCGAGGCAGCCCGAGCCGGCCACCACCTCCTTGCCGGCCTCGTAGCGGGGCGCGACCTTCATGTCGATCTCGGTCGGCGAGCCGCCGGTGGCGCCGAGGAAGGTGAGGTAGGCCATCGCGACGATCGTCAGCACCCCCGCCGTCGTCGCTATCGGCCGCCGCGCCGGGTTGCGCTCCGGGCCGCGGTCGTAGAAGGGCAGGAGCAGGAGGAGGACCATGCAGACCGTCGGGATGCCGATCGTCGCGATCGGGACCAGCTCGGGGGGCTTGATCACGCGCAGGAGCTCGAAGAGGAAGAAGAAGTACCACTCGGGTCGCGGCACGTAGGTGGTGCTGGTCGGATCGGCCTTCGGTCCCTGCTCGGCGCCGAGCACGATCGACATCAGGATGATCACGCCGACGACGAGCAGCGCCATCGTCGAGTCCTTCATCACCGCGTAAGGGAAGAAGGGCTTGCCCTTCTTCTTCAGCAGCTCGTATTCCTCGAGGTAGGCCTGCTTCTCGGTTGGCTTCATCGCGACGGCTCCGCGCCGTTGCCGGTGCCCTCGACGCCCGCCTGCAGCGGCGCGACCGGGGCGGCGACCTTGGGCTTCTCGGCGCGCAGCCACGGCGGCGCCGTCGTGCCGAGCTTGACGACCAGGTAGAGATGGGCGCCGATCAGGGCGATGATCGCCCCCGGGACCAGCAGCATGTGGATCGCGTAGAAGCGCGAGAGCGTGGTCGCCCCGAGCTCGGGGCCGGCACGCAGGAAGTCGCTCAGGTAGGGCCCGATGACGGGGCCGGTGCCGTTGATGTTGATCCCCACCACCGAGGCCCAGAAGGAGCGCTGGTCGAACGGCAGCAGGTAGCCGGTGAAGGCCATCGTCATGGTCAGGATCAGCAGCACGACGCCGATCACCCAGTTCAGCTCGCGCGGGTACTTGTAGGCGCCGAAGAAGAAGGTGCGGCCGAGATGAAGGAAGATCAGGATCACCATCACGCTCGAGCCCCACTTGTGCATGCCGTGGACGAAGGCGCCGAGGAACACGTCGTTGTTGATGTGGGCGATCGAGGCGTAGGCCTGGGTGGTCGACGGCGTGTAGAACATCGCCAGGAAGACCCCGGTGGTCGCCTGGACGATGAAGGCGAAGAGCGTCGCCGAGCCGAGCGTGTAGAACCAGTTGGTCCCCTTCGGCACCTTGCGGTAGAGCATGCCGGTGAGGAAGCCGGTCGCCGCGGTGCGCTGGTCGATCCAGGCGAGGACATCGGCCGGCGCCTCCTTGGCACGGTCGCCGAGCCGGGCCGAGTCCGAGGGGCGCTCGGGCGGCGAGGTCTTGAGGTCGGCCGGGGCCGGGCCCTTGGCGCCGTTGCCCTGACCGGGCTTGGCCGGCTTGCGCAGCGGTGCGGGAATCAGCGAGTCGAGCTTCATCTAGCTAGCCCCCACTCGGCGGTGGGAAGGTGGACGGACGGGGGGGATACAGATATTCCCAGACTCCGCCCGTGAACTCACCGGGATCGCGGGCGCGCACCGGCTCCAGCTGCGAGGTGACGCTGTAGCGGGGACCGAGCTCGACCTGGCCGTTGCGGATCCGGGCCTGGAAGTGGTCGAGCGGGCGCACCGGCGGGCCGCCGATCCGTTTGCCCTGGAAGTCGTAGACGCCGCCGTGACAGGGGCAGATGAAGTTGCCCGCGGCCTCGACGAAGCGCACCGGGCAGCCGAGGTGGGCGCAGCGGTTGGATACGGCGACGATCTCGCTCGGATCCTCGCCGAGCTGCTTGGACCCCTTGCGCACGTAGGCGGTGGTCTTGCCGGCGTCGCCGATGCCCTCGGTTTCGGTGAAGACGACCTGGCGGTAGGTGTCCTCGACGAAGTCGCCGACCGGTCCGACGGCCTCCCAGCGCTCCTTGCCGCGGTGGAAGATGGGCGCGACGGCGAAGCCGACCGCGGGCAGCACGATGGCGGCGCCGGCGATGCCGCCGAGGCCCTGCGCGGCGACCGTGAAGGCGCGGCGGCGGGTCATCGACTCGCCGTCGAAGTAGCCGGGAGGGTCGGGCTTCGCCCGCTCCGCCGGGCTTGCGCCCTCGGCTCCGTTTCGCTTGTTCGCCTCGTCAGCCAATCTTCGCCACTCGGTAGGGCCAGGGAGTTTATTGGCTCGACGGCGAGACCGACATGACGCGATCTCCGAGCGGCCGGCGACCTCGGCCTATGTGTACGGAAGATTAATCTCGGCAGGACCTCTGGAAGGCGGGCTGGTATAAGCACCTAGCCTGTTTTCCATGCCGGCGCGTGGACCGGCAGCATTCGTGGGGAGGGAAGACAAAATCTGCCGAGCCGCCACCCGCCGATGACGCGGATAGGACGAGATGGGGAGCGCCCCGCCGCAGGCGGGAAGATGCCACTGGCGTTGCGCCGGCCCCGCGCGGTGCTCGTGCTTGCGGCGATCGCGATCGCCGCCCTGGCGATCGTCGGCCAGGGGGTCGAGGGGAAGCTGCGACCGACGTCATTGAGCGTCCCCGGCACCGATTCGGGCCAGGCCAGCGAGCTCGTGCACCGCTACTTCGGCGACTCCGCCCCTTTCGCGATCCTGCTGCAGGGGCCGCCGGCGCAGCTCGACCGCCAGGGCCCGAACCTGATCCGCAAGCTGCGCTCCGATCCGGACGTAACCACCGTCTCGCCCTGGGACAAGGGCAGCGTCGACAACCTCCGCCCCAGCCCGCGCAAAGCCCTGATCCTCGTCGACTTCCACGTCAGCGAGGAGGACGCGGTCAGGCACACGGTTCCCTACCTGGACCGAACCCTGGAAGAACAGATCTCGCCGCCGGTGACGGCGGCGGAGAGCGGCTTCGCCAGCCTCTCGCGCGCGATCATCGACGAGTCGGTCCACTCCACCGAGGTGGCCGAGCTGATCGCGATTCCCTTCCTCCTGCTGGTCCTCCTGCTCGTCTTCCGCTCCCCCGTCGCCGCCGCGATCCCGCTGGCGTTCGGCGCGGTAGCCGTCACCGCCTCCCGCGGCGTGCTCGCGATCGCCGCCAACTGGATCGCGATCGACGGCTTCTCTTTGACCGTCTGCTCGATGATGGGCCTGGCGCTGGGCGTCGACTACGCGCTGCTCATGGTCTCGCGCTTCCGCGAGGAGCTCGAGGCCGGCGCCGAGCCGCGCGAGGCGGCGCGGATGACCCGGCGGACGGCTGGCCGGACGATCGCCTTCGCCGGCTCGACCCTCTTCCTGGCGATGCTGGTGACGCTGTTCGTCATGCCGGGCTCGCTGCTGATCTCGCTGGCGGGAACGGCCATCGTCGTCACCGGGATCAGCGTCCTGGTCGCCGCCCTGGTCGGCCCGTCCCTCTTGGTTCTCACCGGCCGCAACGTCAACCGCTGGCGGATCGGCGGCAACGGCGGTGGCGAGGGAGTGATGACGCTGGTCCGCGCCGCTCTCAGCCGCCCGCTCGTCGCGGCGCTGCTGATCGGCCTGATCGTGATGCTGCTGGCGGCTCCGGCGCTGGCTCTGAAGACCGGGCCGCCCAGCGCCGAACAGCTCCCCTCCTCCAACCAGGCCCGCCAGGAAGCCGAGCAGCTCGCGGACGCAATCGGTCCTGGCTGGGAATCCCCGTTCGTCGTGGTCGCCGTCTCCGACAGCGGGCCGATCACCGAAGGCGACACCCTGGCCGCCCTGAGCCGCTGGCAGCGAAGGATCGCCGACGATCCGGGGGTGCAGGCGGTGATCGGCCCGGGGCAGATCAAGAAGAAGGTGAGGCCGCTGCAGAAGACCGGCAACGACCTGCTCGCGGGCCGCGGCGAAGCCGATCCCGAACAGCTGACGAGGCTGGGCAGGAAACTGGGTGTGGCGGCGGACGGCGTGCGCCAGCTCCGCTCGGGGATCTCCAAGGCCAGCTACGGCGCCGGCCTGCTGGCCAACGGAACCGGGCGGGCCGGGGATGGCGCGAAGCAGCTGGAAGGAGGCATCGCCCGGCTCGCGACCGGTGCGGGCAAGGCCGCGGGCGCTCTCAACCGCCTCGCCGACGGCTCCGGCAAGCTCGCCGAAGGCCAGCGCACGGCGCAGCTGGGCGCCTTCTCGGTCGAAGGGGCCTCGGCGGATCTGCTGGACGGCATCGAAGGCAACGGCCTCGAACGGGCGCGCGGCTTGCGGGCCGAGCTGAAGCAGCGGGCGGCGGCCGATCCCACCCTCGCGCCGCAGCTCCGCGAAGCAGAACGGCTGGTCGAAGCGCTGGCCATCGCCCGCAACGAAGCGCGGCGCCTGAATGGTCAGACGGCGAGATTGCATGACGGGCAGACGAAGCTCGCGAACGCGGGGGTGAGGCTTCACAAGGGTGCCGCCAAGCTCGCCGGCGCAACCGGTCAGCTGCCCGAAGCGCTGGGGAAGCTCGAAGGTGGTGCGTCGCAGCTGGTCGACGGCCTCGGCCGCCTGCGAGGCGGGGCGGACACGCTCGAAGAAAAGCTGGCGGAAGGCTTCCACCGCTCCCATCCGCTGCAGACCAAGCTGCGCAAGGGGCACGTCGAAGTGTCGGTCAGCGCCCACAAGGTCAACCGCCGGGTCGACCGCCTTCGCCACAGCTCTCCCGGGATCTTCAACTCCGGCTACTTCGTGCTCTCGACGCTGGCAGGCGCTCCCGAGCGCGAACGCAAGCAGGCATCGGGCATCGTCGATCTGGAAAACGGCGGACAGGCGGCGCAGATGGTGGTGATCCCCCGCTACACCTTCAACACCGCCGGCTCGACCGCGCTGAACGAACGGCTGAAGCGCGACGCCGACGGACTCTCAGCCGGGACGGGCGCGACCACGGGAGTCACCGGCGCGGCGGCCGAACTGATCGACTACACCAACGTCATCTCGGAACGGATTCCGCTGATGATCGGGGTGATCACGATCGCCACCTTCCTGATCCTCGTGGTGATCCTGCGCGCCCTGCTGCTGGCCGCGATCGCCGTGACCCTGAACCTGGTCACGGTCGCCGTCGCCTTCGGCGTCCTGACCCTGCTCTTCGACGTGCCGCCGGGATGGCCGCTGGGTGGCCACTCCTACGTGGATGCGATCGGCGCGGCCGGGATCTTCGGGATCATCTTCGGGCTCTCGATCGACTACGCGGTGTTCCTGCTGATGCGCATGCGCGAGCACTACGAGAACAACTCCTCTAACGAGGAGGCGATCGTCTTCGGCCTCGAGAAGACCGCGCGGGTGATAACCGGCGCGGCGGCGATCATGATGGCCGTCTTCGTCGCCTTCGCCGGCGCCGACATCGCCACCGTGAGCCAGCTCGGCACCGGCCTGACCGTGGCCGTGCTGCTCGACGCGACGGTGGTGCGGATCGTCCTGCTGCCGGCGCTGATGCTGCTGCTCGGCGACCGGGTCTGGTGGCTGCCCAGTCGACTGGAGAGAATCCTGCCGGAAATCGATCTTCACGGCTCCCGCGCGGGTTAGCAATGATGCGGGGCTTGGGAACTTATGCGTGTCTTGGGAACTTGTGTATTTTTGACGCAGGGATGACAGGGGGAACGGCTGCCGGCCATGCGTCGTCGCCGGACCGGCCAGAGGAGACAGGAGGATCGATCTAGTGGGAAGCTCAGCAAGGAACTCGTCGCTGTCGATACTGGGCTTGGCCCTGATCGTGGCGCTGCTCACGGCGGTCCCGGCCGCACTCGCCACCGAAGGAGAAATCACCCGGCCCGAATACGTCCAAAGGGTCGAGCCGATCTGCAAGGCCAACACCGAAGCGAACTCGCGGATCCTCAAGGGCGTCAAAGACCAGGTCAAGCACGGCCAGCTGGTCCCGGCCGGAAAGCGCTTCGTCCGTGCCTCCACCGCGCTGGGCAAGACCGTGACCCAGATCGATGGGGTGCCGCGCCCGGCGGTGGACGACGCCAAGCTGACCAAATGGATCGGCTACCTCCGCAAGGAGAAGACCTTCCTGCAGAAGATCGGCGGCGCGCTGAAGAAGAAGGACAAGTTCCACGCCCAGAAGCTTGCGGTGGAACTCAACAAGAACAACAACAAAGCCAACAACACGGTGATCAGCTTCGGCTTCCACGAGTGCCGGATCGATTCATCGAGGTTCCTCTAAGTTGCGGCGCCTCATTCTCGCCGCGGCGACCCTCGTCCTCGCGATCGGCGGCGCGGGCGTAGCGCGAGCGGAGATCGAACAGCAGGGTGACGTGGTCGTCGTCTTCGACGGCGGCATCTCTCCGCGTTCGCTGCCGCGTACCGGCGTGGCCCCGGTCGCGGTGAGCATCGACAGCAGCTTCAAGTCGGCCGAAGGAGCGGATCCCCCTGCGCAGCTCCGCGAAATCACGGTCGCGATCAACCACGGCGGCAAGATCTACGACAGGGGCCTGCCGACCTGCCGGGTGCGCAAAATCCAGCCGACCACGATACGCGCGGCACACAGGATCTGCGGCGGTGCGATCGTCGGCAGCGGTCATGTTCAGCTGCGCGTGCACCTGGCCAACCAGCCGCCGTTCACGTTCAAGGGGCCGCTGCTCGTCTTCCACGCGAAACGATCGGGCGGCCACCGGCGCCTCCTCGCCCAGGTCTACGGGATCAAACCGCCGTCGGCCTTCGTGCTGACCTTCAACATCCTTCACAGGCAGGGAACCTTCGGCACCGTGATCAAGACGACGCTGCCGAGGCCCGCTCACGAATGGGCATACGTCACCCACTTCGATATGAGGTTGCGGCGGACATACAGCTATCGGGGCCAGATGCACAGCTTCGTGAGCGCCGGCTGCCCGGCGCCGGAGGGGTTCCCCGGCGCCGTCTACCCGTTCGCGGAAGCGGACTTCGGCTTCGGCGAAGGGCTGCAGATCACCTCTACGTTGATCCGCGACTGCACAGTCCGCTGAGGGCTGCCTGACCGGCGCATTTCGGCGTCCTCAGTCGGTTGGCTGCGGGTCACGCACTTAAGTGCGCTCCCCTCGCCGCCCTCCCTGCGTCCTTGAACTGCTTGGTCAGGCAGCCCTCAGGAGCCCGCGATTTCCTGAATCGCCTGCGTCCAGATGGACGGGACCTTGTCCTCTTTTCCTTCCGTGTGGAGCTGGGCACAGGTGCTGATCAGGTCGGAGAGGACCTCGACGGCCTCGGTGTCGCCGAGGGCCGCTAAGCGCTCGATGCCGAGGGCGTAGAGGTAGTCGCCGGCCAGCAGGGCGAGGTCGGGGTCGTGTCCCGCCAGCAGGCGGGACACGCCGTAGTGGAGGAGGTAGCCCTCGCGGACCGCCTCGACGACGAGCGAGTACTCGGCCGGGGCGGCGGCGGCGCGGGGACCCTCTGCGGCGCGGGGGCCGAGGACTGGCGGCTCGGCCGGATTCACCACGTGCTCGGAGATCGGTGTGTCCTCCGCGCGCAGCTGCGCAGCCAGTTCCACCAGAGCGTCGGCGGGGTCGTTCACGGCATCGCCTCTCCGAGCGATTCGGCAGCCGCTTCGAGGGTGCGGTCGATCGCCGCCTCGTCATGGGCGAGCGAGACGAACCAGGCCTCGAACTGGGAGGGCGGCGGGTAGACGCCACGGTCGAGCATCGCCCGGCAGAAAGCCGCGTGAGCGTCCAGGTCGCAGGCCAGTGCTCCGGCGAAGTCCGTCACCGGCTCGGCGCTGAAGAAGAGCGTCAGCAGGCCGGGCGCCGAGGCGACCTGGAGCGGGCGGCCGGGGTCCAGCTGCGCGAGGCCCACCGCAAGCCGCTGCGTGAGCTCGCCGAGGCGCTCGTAGGCGGCGGGGTCCAGCTTGCCCAGCGTGGCCAGTCCGGCCGCCATCGCCACCGGGTTGCCGGAGAGGGTTCCCGCCTGGTAGACGTCGCCGGCTGGCGCGACCCGCTCCATCGTCTCCGCCGGCCCGCCGAAGGCGGCGGCGGGGAGGCCGCCACCGAGCACCTTGCCGAGCACCGTCAGGTCAGGCTCGACGGCGTGGAGCTCTTGCGCGCCCCCGGCGGCCACCCGAAAGCCGCTGATGACCTCGTCGAAGACGAGCAACGCGCCGGCCTCGTGGGTGACGGCCCGGAGGAACTCGAGGAACCCGTCGGCGGCCGGAACGACTCCCATGTTGGCGGGCAGCGGCTCGGCCATGACCGCGGCGACCGGATGCTCCTCCAACGCCCTGCCGACGGCGTCGCGATCGTTCCACGGCACCACGACCGTTCCGGCCGCCTGCGCCGCGGTTACCCCTGGGCTGCTTGGGATCGCCAACGTCGCCGGGCCCGACCCGGCGTCGGCCAGCAGGCCGTCGGAATGACCGTGGTAGGCACCGGCGAACTTGACCACCGCCTCGCGGCCGGTCGCGGCCCGAGCGAGGCGAGCGGCGCTCATCGCCGCCTCGGTGCCCGAGCTGGTCATCCGAACCATCTCGACCGAGGGGACGCGGCTTGCCACCAGCTCGGCCAGCTCGACCTCGGCGGCGGTCGGCGCCCCGTAGCTGGTCCCGAGCGCCGCCGCCGCATTCGCTGCCGCGACGACGTCCGGATCGGCATGGCCGAGGATCAAGGGGCCCCACGAGCAGACCCAGTCGATGTAGCGGTTGCCGTCGACGTCGATCAACTCGCAGCCCTCGCCGCGCTCGACGAAGATCGGATCGCGGCCGATCTGCCGCATCGCCCTAACTGGGCTGTTCACCCCGCCCGGCATCACCCGCAAGGCTCGTTCGTACAGCTCCGAGGACCGGGTCAAATCGCCGAGCCGACCGGGGGGAGCATCACGACCTGATTCCCTGCGACCGGAGGTCGGCGCTGGCAATTTTCATCCGTGTTCAGCTTCCCACCGTGCGTAGTCGTCGGTGAAGTAATGCAGGCGGATCTTCTTGTACTCGGTCGAGGAGTAGAGCGTGGCGCGGTCCTCTGGGCCGATTCCGCACTCGGCGGCGATCGAGTCGAGGATTGCGTCGCACTCCTCCTTCGAGCGGCCGTGCGCCATCGTGAAGACGCTGTAGGGCCAGTCGTCGTAGGTGGGTCGCTGATAGCAGTGCGAGACGCCGCGGAAGGAGGCCATGCGGCGGCCGGTATCGAGGATCTCATCCTCCGGCACCTTCCAGACGCCCATGCCGTTGGCTGAGAAGCCGGCGCGGCGGTGGAAGAGGATGGCCGCGACGCGGCGCAGCAGCTTGCGCTCGACCATGCCGCGCAACCGCTCGAGCAGCTCCTCGGTCGAGATCCCGAGCTCCGCGGCAGCCGTGGCGTAGGGGCGCTCCACCGCCTCCATCGGCCCCTGCATGGCGCGGATCGTGGCCACGTCGACCTCGTCGTATGGCTGACGCTCGAGCTCACGCGGCGGGGCAGCCTCGACCGCGCTGGAGAGGGCCTCGGTGCCCTTCTCCATCTCCAGGTTCATGTTGATCTTGAACAGCGTCAGGGTGGGCAGCTGGCGCATCGACTCCGCCCCGGTGTCGCGCATCAGGGCCTCCAGGGTGCCTTCCATGCCCAGCTCCGAATCGGGCGGGACGGCGATCGTGAACCAGAGGTTGAAGTCGTGCGTGCGCAGGTAGTTGTGGGAGACGCCCGGGTGGGCGTTGACAGCGGCGGCGGCGCGCTGCGGATGGTCGGCGTCGACCTTCGCGGCAACCAGCATCGACTCGTAGCCGAGCGCCCGGGTGTCGAAGATCGGCGTGATCTCGCGGATGATCCGCTCGTCGAGCAGGCGACGGGTGCGCCTGAGGACGTCGTCCAGATCCAGCTCCGCCTCGGAGGCGAGCAGGGCAAAGGGCTCGGGATCGAGCGGGAAGCTCGACTGCAGCAGATTCATCAGCCGCTTGTCGGTCTCGTCGAGCGGAATCGCGGCGCCGCCCTTGCGACTGCGCGCCTTCGACTGGGGAACCTTCACCGCAGCCACTCTGCTGCCTCCTTCGCGTAGTAGGTGACGATCGCGTCGGCGCCGGCTCGGCGGATCGAGGTCAGCGTCTCGAGCACGGCCGAGCGCTCGTCGATCCAGCCGTTGGCGGCGGCCGCCTTCAGCATCGAGTACTCGCCGGAGACATGGTAGGCGGCAAGCGGGGCACCGGTCTCCTCCTTGACCCGCCGCACGACGTCGAGGTAGGGGGTCGCGGGCTTGACCATCAGCATGTCGGCCCCCTCTTCGAGGTCGAGCTGGGCCTCCCGCACGGCCTCGGCGGCGTTGGCGGGATCGAGCTGGTAGCCGCGCCGGTCGCCGAACTCAGGCGTCGACTCGGCGGCGTCTCGGAAGGGGCCGTAGAAGGCCGAGGCGTACTTGGCGCTGTAGGCGACGATCGGCGTGGATGAGTGCCCCTCTTCGTCGAGCTGATGGCGGATCGCGCCGACCCTGCCGTCCATCATGTCGCTAGGCGCGACCGCGTCGGCGCCGGCCTCGGCGTGGGAGATCGCCGTTTTCGCAAGCAGCTCGACCGTCAGGTCGTTGTCGACCTCGCCGTCGCGGACGAAGCCACAGTGCCCGTGCGAGGTGTACTCGCAGAGGCAGACGTCGGTGATCACGGTCAGCTCCGGCTGCGCCTCCTTCAGGGCCCGCACCGCCATCTGCACGACGCCCTCGTCGTCGTAGGCGCCGGAGCCGCTCTCGTCCTTGTCGGCGGGGATGCCGAAGAGCAGCACCGCCCCGATTCCGGCGGCGGCGAGCTCGCTCGCCTCGCCGAGCAGCTCGGAGATCGAGAAGCGCTTGATGCCGGGCATCGAGTCCACTCCCTCGCGAACTCCCTCGCCGGCGACGACGAAGGCGGGCTGGATCAGGTCCGTGGGGCGCAGCTCGGTCTCGCGGACGAGGCCGCGCAGGGCCTCGCTGCGGCGCAGCCGCCGCATACGGGTGCTTGGGAACGGCATCGCCCCGATTCTACGAGGCCTAACATTCGGGGCGGGCCTGGCCCAGTAGCGTTCGTGAGGATGGAGGTGGGGACGGAGGCCGCGCTCGAAGCGCGGAGGCTGGTCAAGCGCTACGGAGCGCGGGAAGCGCTGCGTGGCATCGACTTCTCCGCGCGCCCGGGCGAACGGATCGCGATCATCGGACCCAACGGGGCCGGAAAGACGACGCTGCTCTCGATCCTCTCGGGGACGGTGAGACCGGACGGCGGCGAGCTGAACCTGCCGGAGGCGGGCCTCGGCTGGGTTCCCCAGCAGGCGGCGCTCTACAGGCGCCTGACCGTCGAGGAGAACCTGCTCCTCTTCGCTCGCCTGGAGCAGCGCGAGGAGCCCCGAGCGGCGGTCGAGGAGATGCTCGAGCTGACCGGGCTTACGGAACGGCGGCACGAGCTCGTCGCCCGCCTCTCGGGCGGCAACCAGCAGCGGATCAACATCGCGATCGGCCTGCTGGCGCGACCGCTCGCGCTGCTCCTCGACGAGCCCAGCGTCGGCCTCGACCCCCGTCAGCGGGCTCGGCTGTGGGGGTTCATATCGGGGCTCGGGGAGAACGGCACGACGGTGATCTTCTCCACCCACGACATCCAGGAGGCGGAGCGCTACGGGCAGCGCCTGCTCGTCCTCGCCGACGGCGAGAGCCTCTTCGACGGCTCCGCCGAAGAGCTGCGGGACGCCGTTCGCGGCGAGGCGCCCGAGGCCGCCGGCAGCGACTTCGAGACCGCCTTCGTCGCCTTCCTCCAGCACCGGGGCCACTGATGCGCTGGCTGCTGCTCAAGGACCTGCAGATCCTCCGCCGCTCGCCGCTGCAGGCGCTGCTGCTTCTCGCCTACCCGATCCTGATCGCCCTCTTGATCGGCTTCGCCATCTCGCGCGAACCCGGCAAGCCGCGGGTCGCCTTCCTGAACGAAATCCCGGCCGGCGCCAGGATCGCCGCCGGCAACGGCAAGCTGCCGGCGGTCGGGGTCGACGAACGGATCTGCAAGCAGGTGGAGTGCGTTCACGTCGGCAGTCGCGCCGAAGCCGCCGAGAAGGTTCGCTCCGGTGAAGTGCTGGCGGCGCTGATCCTGCCCGCTGACCTGATCGACCGGCTCAACTCGCTTTCGACGCTGCATCCCGAAACGCCGCGGGTCGAGGTCCTCGTCAACGAGGAGAACCCGCTCAAGGCGCAGGTCGTCGACGACCGCATCAACGCCCTGCTCGGCCAGGCCAACCTCTTCATCGCCCATCAGATCGCGGCCGAAGGGGGACATGACCTCGAACTGGTCATCGACGGCGGAAACTTCGAAGTGCTGGGAAGGAGGGTCGAGATCCTCGGCCTGCGTGGCAGCTCGCGGATCCTGCAGCAGCTGCGACCGTCGGTGCCGGCGGCATTGCGGGAACCGTTCGACCAGGTGCTCCGCTTCATGGCGCTTTCCCGCGACAACCTCGACGTGGCCGCGCCGCTGATCGACCGCCTGGCGCAGCCGATAGCCGTCCGCACCCACTCGACCAGCTCCCCGGTCCCGCCCCTGGACGTCTTCGCGGTCGCCGTCGCGGCGACGCTGACCTTGACCTTCGTCACGCTGCTCCTCGTCGCCGGCTCACTGGCCCTCGAGCGCGAGGAGAACACCTTCGCCCGCCTGACGGGGGGACTCGTCTCCCGCTCGGGCCTGCTCGCCGAGAAGATCGGGCTCGGCGTCGCCGTCGGCCTGGTGGTGACGCTGTTGATGCTGGCGGGGGTGCAGCTCTTCGTCGGGCTCGATTGGAGCCGCTTCGGGCTGTGGCTTGCCGCCATCGTCGCCGGGGCCGCGGCGATCGCCGCGGCCGGAGCGGCGCTGGGGGCTGCGGCGCGTGACGTGCGAGCCGTCTCGCTGCTCGCCTTCATGATCGCCCTCCCGGTCGCCCTGCTCTCCCTCGTTCCCTCGGGCGCCGTCGGCGCGACGCTCTATGACGCGATCAGGGTGCTCACCGCCGTCTTCCCCTTCAAGCCGGCGCTGCAGGCGATGACCTCCGCCCTCGACTCCGGCGGCGCGGGGATCGGCTCGCCGCTGATCCATCTGGCGCTCCTGGTGATCGCCTACGGCGCCCTGGCGCGGATCGCGCTGCGCCGCTTCGCCACCGTGTAGAGCGACCGGACGGATAGGGTCAGCCCATGCGGGTGCTCTTCATCGGCGACGTCGTCGGCGGGCCGGGCAGGCGCGGTCTCAAGGCCGCGATGCCGGAGCTCGTCGAGCGGCACCGGCCCGACCTGACGATCGTCAACGGCGAGAACTCCGCGGGCGGCATGGGCATCACCGAGAAGACCGCGAACTTCCTCTTCGACGCCGGCTGCGACGTGATCACCACCGGCAACCACGTCTACCGCCATCGAGAGGCCTACGACTTCCTCGATCGCTCCGAGCGGGTGATCCGCCCGGCCAACTACCCTCACGCTAACCCGGGCAAGGGGCACGTGGTGGTCGAGGCGGCGGGAAGCCGCGTCGGCGTGATCAACCTGAGCGGCGCCGTCGGCCTGCAGGTGGCGCGGCTGCCGTTCCACGAGCTCGACAGCATCCTCGAGCGGATTGAGGCCGACTGCGTGGTCGTCGACTTCCACGCTGAGGTGAGCAGCGAGAAGGTGGCGATCGGCTGGCACGCCGACGGCCGCGTCGCCGCGATCTTCGGCACCCACACCCACGTCCCCACCGCCGACGCCCGTGTCCTCCCCGGCGGCACCGCCTTCATCTCCGACGTCGGCATGACCGGCTCGCGGGCTAGCGTCCTCGGCGTCAAGCCGGCGCAGGTGCTGGAGCGCATGACGACTCAGATGCCGGTCAGGTTCGAGACGGCCGAGGAGGACGTCTGGGTGATGGGGGCTGTGGTCGAGATCAACTCGGCGGGACTGGCTGACTCGATCGAGCAGGTGATGATGCCTGCTCCTACCGACTGATCGGTCGACTCGTCGAGCTTGGGGAGGGTTGGAGGTCTCCCGCCCCGACTCGCGGGCTTCGGCCGCTCTGAGCATCCGTCGGTTCGGGAGACCCCCAACCCTCCTTATCCAGGGACGACATGGCCACGAGGAGCAGTGGGTAGAACCAGACTATGTAGAGGTAGAACCAGTGTTGGGCGGTTAGCTGGAGCAAGATTAGGAGGGCTGCTCCCAGGGCCGCGACCTGGACGAGGGTCTTCCGTCGCGGCGCGAACGAGAAGGCCAAAGCCATCAGGCCCGTTGCGATCAGGATCGCGATGCGCAACGGTTCCAAGCCACTCACCTGGCCCCAGATGCTGAAGGGGGAATCGCGGCCTGCCTGGTAGGCGACGGTACGGTCGTAGACCTCGTGGAGGCCTGGATCCAGCGCCGGCCAGAGCATCAGGAGCGCGACGGTTCCGAGCAAGGCGAGCGCGTAGAGGGCGACCGTTCTGGGTCGGGCACGGTAGGTGGCCAGCATCGGGGCCAGAACGATCGGGGCGAACTTGGTGAGAGCGGCCAGTCCGGTGAGGACTCCTTTCGCCGCCGCACGGGTCAGCGCGATCAGGGTGGCGACCAGGAGCACACCGACCAGAGTGTCGTTGGAGTTGGACTCGAGGGCGTAGGCGGTGTACGGATAGGCCGCCCAGCCGAAGGCGAGGGCCGCGGCGAGCTTGCGGCCGCGGGGCCCGGGGCGGATCCTCAGGCCGAGCCAGATGAGAAGCGCGAAGGCGAGCAGGTCGAAGCCCACCGCGGCCCCATGGGCGGCCGGCAGGTCGTCCCAACTGCCGTGCCAGGGCCAGATCGCCTCGAAGGGGACGTAGGCGGCGTAGTTGACCGGGCCATAGGTATCCCCCTGCGACACGTCCGTGGGGAAGTTGCCGTAGAGCGCTTCCCCGTGGCTGATGCGGTCGGCCCCCACGACCCCCGCGTAGCCGACGTCGATCGCGCCCGAGTCCGCCATGTTCAGCCCGACCCGAAACCCCATCAGGAACAGCGCCGCGAGGAGCAGCCAGGCGGCGGGCCAGACAGGGCGGATCCCCTCGCCTCTCCCCCGCAGGCCGATCCACAGCGCCCGGCCGAGCAGGTAGAGAAGCGGCGGATAGGCGAGTGGAACCGACGCCCCGATCTCCGCTCGGTTGAAGAAGTAGTTGGAGACGCCGAAGCCGAGCAGCGCGAGCAGATCGAGCGTCGCCAACCGCCACGGCCTGCGCCAGTCGAGCAGTCCGACGAGGAACAGGGCACACAACGGCAAGAAGACGTACGGCGCGTTGAGCTTGTGGCCGAAGGCGCCGGAGTAACCGCGCGCCATCTTCCAGAGCACCTGGTAGCCGGTCCAGGACTCCATAACCTGGCCGCTCTCGGGATCGACCAAGACGAGCGCCACCTCTTCGTCGCCGGCGAAGTACGCCACCTCCCAGCGGCCGTCGACCTTAGAGGCGCTGTGGGTCAGCTCCCCGTTCTTTCGCCGCTCCTCGACCACCTGCGGATCGCGGTTGGCGGCGTGGGTGGCCTGGCTCGGACCGATCTCCGCCGTCTGGGCCGCCGCCGGCGTCACGAAGAGCAAGAGAAACGCGAGCAGGGAAAGGAGCGGCGCGCTCCTCATCCCAGGCCGAAGTGCTCGAGCACGACGGACGCGACATCCCGCAGAGCCCACTGTGGGCGCTCCCCCCGATCGTCGGGACCGCAGCCGACGAAGAGCAGCGGGCCGAGCGAATCGCCGGCGTGCAGGGAGCCGTGGCTGCCACCGCCGGCATGGCTGACTCCACCCCAGTCCACCGCCTCGTAACCGGGAGTGAGAGAGACGATGAAGTCGCCGGCATGAGGGGCGTTGATGGCTGCCCAGACGCGGGCGAGCGGATCCGGATAGGTGTCGCTTATGAAGGTCTTGTCCTCGGTCGAGGCCTCCAGCACGGCGGGGTCGCCGACGATGTCCCAGAGTCCGCCGCGAAGGTCACTGAACTGCTCGCCGGGACGAAATTTCAGCCGGTCCCCCTGGCGCTCGACAAACGCAAACTTGCCGGCGCGCCAGCAGACCAGGTCGATGCCCTCGGTCTCCCCCAGGCGCTGCCGGACCTCGGCGCCGTCCGCGGGCTCGCCGTTTCCCGCCAGCAGGTAGACGTGCGCCGCGCGGCCGGTCGGGCTGACCGCCAGCTGGGCCAGCTCGGGCTGGTCGTCCGAGGGCGCCAGCACCGTCCATTCGCGCCCCAGCACCTCGGCCAGCGGAAGGCCCCGGGCGACCGCCGTCTGGGCGTGGTCGGCGAGCAGGATCAGCGCGTGGTCGGCGAGGAACGGCTCGAGGCCCCCGGCGGCCTCGACCAGCTTGGCGAAGCAGTGATCGGCCTTGGCGATCGACTCGACGCTCGCCTCGGGGCCGTGGCGGTGCGAGTAGTTGTCGTTGTCGGGAAGCGAGAAGAGAAGGAAGTCATAGTCGCCGGCGCGCTCCAGCTCGGCGGCGACGCAGCCGGAGTAGCCGTCGCGGCTGCCGGGGATCGAGGTCGACCTGCACGGCACCTCCCGGCTCGCGTAGAGATCGCCGTAGAAGAGCTCGCGCGGGCCCCAGGTGTGATGCTGGAACTTGAGCCGCGTCGTCTCGACCGCCCGGCGCAGCAGTCCCTCCAGAGAGACCTGGTGGCGATGCCTGCCCCGGTAGATCAGGAATGGCGTGCACGCGGTCCGCACGCCGGCGTCGTCGAGGCGCTCGAACAGCGTCTCGGCTTCCGGATTGAGGTGGGCGAGGTTCATGTTGTAGACGAGGTCGTAGAGGGCACGGAAGACGCCGACCGTCCGCGTCGCCTCCAGCGAGGAGCCGTACTCCACGTAGCGCTGCTCAAGCCGGTGGAACCAGTTCATGCCGCTGATCCAGTGCTCCTCCGCGCTCACCCCGGTGACCATCTCCGCGCAGGCGACCGGGGTCACCGAGGGAAAGCTGGAGACACAGTCGGGGATCAGGACGCCGCGCTCCACCAGCGCCGCGAACGTCGGCGCCCGCCCCTCGCCGATCGCGCGCTCGAGCATGTCGGTCCGCAGCGAATCGACGTAGGTGAGGACCAGCTTCTTCGCGGGCATCCTTTCGCGAATGATGAAGCGCGCGGCCGGGCGGCTCAGCGCAGCACGCGCAAGCCGGCGTGCTTGCGCTGGGCGCGGCGGTGCCGAGCGGCCCCGAGCCAGACCAGCCCGACTATGACCAGCAGGGTGAGCACCGGCAGCAGCAATGCCGCCGCGACAACCAGCAGGGCGACCAGCGAGACCAGGAAGCCGACAGCTCCCCCCCCGCTTCCCTCGCGCCGGCTGGCGCCGCTGACGAGGTCGCTAATCACCAGGCACCCCAGCACCGCGCCGACCAGGGCGAGGACCCCACCAAGCGCACCGCTGAGGTCGGCGGCACCGGAGAGCAGGAAGCCGACGACCAGGCCGATCACCCCCGCGAGCAGCGTCATCCGGCCGCGTGCGGAACCACGCGTGCCAGTGGTGCCGGCGAGCATCCCGATAGCGATGCCGATGCCGAGCTCCAACCCGGTGCCTTCGAGGAAGCTCACGACGAAAACCTACACTTCAGGGATGGAAGAGACGCCCCACCGGCGGCGAGCTCACACTCGCAGCCGGGACCTGGAGCGCTACGCGGGCCTCTTCGCGGCCCGCACCGGCGTCATGCGGTCCTCCGCGATGCGCGACCTGATGGCGATCACGGCCAGGCCCGAGGTGATATCACTGGCCGGCGGGCTGCCCGACACGTCGACCTTCCCGGCCGGCACGTTCGCGGCCCAGATGACGCGGATCGCGCAGGAGTCGACCGCCGAGGCGCTCCAGTACGGACCTACCGAGGGATTCGCCGAGACCGTCGACTGCATCCTCCAGGTGATGGGCGCGGAGGGAATGCTGCCCGATCCCGACGACGTGATCGTGACCACCGGCGGTCAGCAGGCCATCGACCTGATCTGCAAGACCCTGGTCGACCCTGGCGACGTCGTCGTCTGCGAGGCACCGACCTATCCGGGAGCGGTGCCCGTCTTCTGCAGCTACGAGGCGGAGACGATCCAGGTCGACTGCGACGGAGAAGGCATGCGCATCGAGGAGCTGGAAGCCGTCCTGGCGCGGCTCGACCGCGAGGGCAGGCGCCCCAAATTCGTCTACTCGGTCCCCAGCTTCCAGAACCCCGCCGGCGTGACGATGTCGCTGGAGCGGCGGCGGCGGCTCGTGGAGCTGGCGCGGCAACGCGAGCTGCTGGTCGTCGAGGACAGCCCGTACGGCCTGCTGCGTTTCGAGGGGGAGCCCCTGCCGCCGCTCTACCAGCTCGACGGCGGCGACTTCGTCATCTACGTCGGCACCTTCTCCAAGATCCTCTCCCCCGGCATCCGGCTCGGCTGGACGGTCGCGCCGCCGCCGGTGATGGAGAAGATCGTCCTTGGCAAGCAGGCATCCGATCTCTGCTCCTCGACGCTGACCCAGCACTTCGTCCGCGAGTACTTCGCCGAAGGCCGCTGGCGGGAGTACGTCGCCGACCTGGTCGAGATCTATCGCGGGCGCCGCGACACCATGCTCGAGGCGCTGAGCGAACACTTTCCGGCGCAGGCGAGCTGGACCGAGCCGGACGGCGGACTCTTCATCTGGGCGACGCTGCCCGAGTACATCGACACCGGCGACCTGCTGGCGAAGGCGCTGCGCGAGGACGTCGCCTTCGTCCCCGGACAGGCCGCTTACGTCGACGAGGCGCGAGGACGCAGCTCGATGCGGCTGAACTACTCGGGCGTCGGAGACGACGAGATCCGCGAGGGAGTGAGGCGGATCGGCAGGGCGGTCGCCGAGCAGGTCGAGCTCTACGGGGCTTTGACAGGCGAACGAGATGCAATCCAGGCCGCCGCGCCGGAGCCTGCTCCGGCGCGGCGGGAGGGCGACGTACTGCCGTTCCGCAAGATGAGCGAGGGCTAGGCGTGAAGGTCGCCGTGCTGAAGGGCGGGCGGTCGTTGGAGCGTGGCGTCTCGCTGCGCTCGGGGGCGCGGGTGGAGGACGCCCTGCAGCGGCTCGGCCATGAGGTCCTGGCGATCGACGCCGGCGCGGAGCTGGTGAAGCGGCTGAGCGTGGGCGGCGCCGACGTCGCCTTCGTCGCCATGCACGGGCTTGGGGGCGAGGACGGCACGGTGCAGGAGCTGCTGGAGATCCTCGACATCCCCTTCACCGGACCCGGCGTCGCGGCCTGCGCCCGCTGCATCGACAAGGTCCTCGCCAAGGGAGAGCTGCGCGACCGCAGCGTGCCCACCCCCGACTGGTTCGCCTTCAACGAGACCGCCTTCCGCGAGCTCGGCGCCGCCGATGCGCTGGGGCAGCTCGAGGAGCGGCTCGGCTTCCCCGTGGTCGTCAAGCCGAGCCGCGGCGGATCGGCTTTGGGGGTCAGGTTCGCGGCGAGCTGGTTCGAGGTGCCAGAGGCGCTGGTCTCCGCCTTCAGCTACGACAGCCGGGTCCTGCTCGAGCGGTTCGTGGACGGCCGCGAGCTTGCGGTCAGCGTGCTCGGCGGCGAGGCGCTGCCGATCGTCGAGGCGATCCCGGCTGGCGGAGACCGCTACGACTTCGAGGCCCGCTACGAGATCGGCCGCACCGAGTTCGCCTGCCCGGCGGAGCTGGGTGAGGCGGACTCCGCCGCGGTGGCGAGCGCCGCCCTCGCCGCCTATGAGGCGTTGGGCTGCTCCGGCTTCTCCCGCGTCGATTTGATCCTCGGCGAAAACGGTCCTCAGGTGCTCGAGGTCAACGCGATCCCCGGGCTGACCGACACCAGCCTGCTGCCGCAGGCCGCCGAGGCGGCCGGGATGAGCTTCGAGTCGCTGGTCGAGCGGATCCTCGAGCTGGCGCTGAAGCCGGCGGCGGCTTAGGAGGTTCCCTCGGCGAAATCGTCGGGCGTGACCTCGTCGAGGAACTCCTTGAACTTGTCGACGACCTCCTCCGTGTCCTCGACCTCGTGCTCGAACTCGATCGCCGACTCCTCGATCACCTCCTCCGCCGCGAAGATCGGCGCCGAGACCCGGACGGCGAGGGCAAGGGCGTCGGAGGGCCGGGAGTCGATCTCCAGCTCCGAGCCGTCGATCGAGACGGTGATCGAGGCGTAGAACGTGTTGTCGCGCAGCTCGGTGACCGAGACGCGCTCGCATTTGGCGTCGAGCTGCTCGAGCATGTCGGAAAGCAGGTCGTGGGTCATCGGGCGAGGCGTCGAGGCGCCTTGCAGCTTCATCAGGATCGCGGCGGCCTCGGGATGCCCGATCCAGATCGGCAGGAACTGGTTCCCGTCGACCGTCTTCAGCAAGACGATCGGCTGCTTGCCGACCATGTCGAAGCTGACCCCGTAGATCTGCATCTGCTGCAAAATTGGCTCCGCGAAGAGGTGGATCGCCCATTATAGGTACGGCATTGGGGCCGCTCCGCCGATTGCTCGCGCGGCGTCGTGGCAGTGGGCGATCCTGGATTCGAACCAGGGACCTCGTCCTTATCAGAGACGCGCTCTAACCAACTGAGCTAATCGCCCGAGGTGCGGCGATGATAGCGGCCTCGCGACCCTCGTCGCGGGGCTCGTCAATGCGGGGGGCGGCCCAGTCGCCGGGCCAGCGAAAGCGCCTCGTCGAGGCCGGCGAGACGGATCTCGACGGCAATCTCCTCGCCGCGAGGCCTCACCTTCACCTCGTGTCCAAGCGCCGCCTCGAGCCGGTCAGAGGCCTCTCGCATGGCCGCCTCCTCCTCCACCCCGAGCCGTCGTCTGGTCCGCTTCCCGGTTTTTGGCTGGCTGGCCAGCTTAACCCGGTGCTCGGTCTCCCGCACGGACCAGCCGCCCTTGGCCGCCTCACGGGCCAGGCGGCGACGGACGTCGTTGCCCGAGGCGCCGAGCAGGGCCCGGCCGTGGCCCTCGCTGAGCTCGCCCGACTCGAGCAGCGAGATGGCCTCATCGGGGAGATCGAGCAGGCGGATCAGGTTGGACACCGCCGGCCGGCTGCGCCCGATGCGGCGTGCCAGGTCCTCTTTTGAGAGGCCCAGGTCGTCGACCAGGGCCGCACAGGCACGTGCCTCCTCGACCGGGTTGAGATCCTCGCGGACCATGTTCTCGATCAGCGCCACCTGCAGCCGCTCGGCGTGCTCGGGGTCGCGGACGATCGCCGGGACCTTCTCCAGACCGGCCTCCCGGGCGGCACGCCAGCGCCGCTCACCGGCGATCAGCTCGTAGCTCCCGTCGGCGAGTGGGCGGACCAGGAGCGGCTGCACGACGCCGCTCGCTTCGATCGAGGCGGTAAGACCGCTCAACGCCTCTGGATCGAAGCGGGTCCGGGGCTGCTTCGGATTCGCCTTGATCAGGTCGACCGGCAGCTCGCGCAGCTCGCCCACATCCTCCCCGGCGACGCTCTCGGGAAGGATCGCGGCGAGGCCGCGCCCCATGCCGCGCTTCGACGTCCTGCCGCTAGCCACGTGCGGTCAGCTCCTCGGCCAGCGCCTGGTATGCGTCCGCGCCGCGCGAGGCGGGAGCGTGCTCGGTGACGGGCAGGCCGTAGCTCGGCGCCTCGGCGACCCTGACGCTGCGCGGTATGACGGTGCGGAAGACCATCTCGGGGAAATGCTCGCGCAGCTCCCGCTCCACGTCGTGGGCGAGCCGCGTGCGCTCGTCGTGCATGGTGATCAACAGCCCCGACACGTTCAGGGCCGGGTTGAGCTCGCGGCGGATCATCCCCAGCGTGTCGAGGAACTGGACCAGCCCCTCGAGCGCCAGGTACTCGGCTTGCACCGGCACGATCACGCGGTCGGCGGCAACGAGGGCGTTGACGCTGACGGGGCCGAGCGAGGGGGGGCAATCGAGCATCGTGAAGGCGAAGCGCTCGCGAAGCGGGCCGAGCCTTTCCCGCAGGCGCGTCTCCGAGCCGTCGAGGCGGGGCAGCTCGACGGCGGCGCCGGCCAGATCGCGGTTCGCCGGGACGAGCCAGAGGTTGTCCGGGCCCGCCGGGCGTGCAGCCTCGGCAACCGATACGTCGCCGATCAGGCAATCGTAGGAGGAGGGATGGGCGTCGCGGTCGCCGCCCAGGGCGACGGTGGCGTTGCACTGGGGATCGAGGTCCACCAGCAGGGTCTGGGAGCCCGCCGCCGCCACGCAGGCGGTCAGGTTGACCGCCGTCGTCGTCTTGCCGACGCCTCCCTTCTGATTCGCAACCGCATAGACGAGGCCCATGGGCGGAGACTATTCGGCGCTCGCGGTCAGCCGCGTGGGCGCTTCTTGGCCATGCCGGGGCGGCGGGGAAGATCCGCCGGGGTGGGCCCCTGCTTGCGGATGACGTGCAGGTGGCGATGCCTGCTGCCGGCGCGGTCCCCAACGTTGATTATCCGCTCCGGGCGCATGGCGAGCGGGCCAGCCGCCCGCTCGAGCTGCTCCTCCTCCTCGGGATCCCGCCTACCCTTCCAGGCGACCAGGACACCGTTCTCCCTCAGCAGTGGAGAGGCCAGCTCGGCCAGGGTCGAAAGGCGGCCGACGGCGCGGGCGGTCGCCGCGTCGTAGGAATCGCGACGACCTCCGCTGGCCACCTCCTCCGAGCGGGCGTTGACCACGGTCGCGTTGGCGATCCCCGCAGCATCTATGGCGCGTTGGATGAACTCGCACTTGCGGCCGACCGACTCGACCAGATCAATTTGCGAGTCGGGTAGGGCAACCGCCAAGACAAGTCCCGGAAACCCAGCTCCAGAGCCAATATCGGCGATACGTCCCGCCCGGCCCAGCTCCTCGACCTCCAGCCCGGTGAGGCTGTCTTCCACATGCACTCGCCAAGCGCGGTCGGGCTCGGTTACCGAGCTGACCGAAGCTCTCTCCCCTTCCAGCAGCTCGAGGATCGCGGTCGTAGCCTCCACCTGCGCTGCGCTGAGGAGACCCCCGGTAGGGCTGGAACGTCTTGTACTTTTTCGTGGTCTGCCCACGGGCGTCAGCCTGAGACGGCTCCACCGAAAAAGTTAAGTGGAAGCCCTACCGGGGGTCTTCTCACTCGGAGACGAGCGGGGCCACCACCACGCAGCGCCGCGGCTCGTCGCCTTCGCTGTAGGTCTCGACGCCGGAGCGGTCTTTGAGGTGTTCGTGCACGACGCGCCGTTCCTGAGCGCTCATCGGATCCATCTCGACGCTGACGTTGCCATCCAGCGCCTGCTCCGCGGCGCGGTCGGCCCGGGCGGTCAGGACGTCGCGGCGTTTCTCCCGGTATCCGGCGGCATCGAGCACGACTCGCTTGCGGTCCCGCAGGCCGCGGAAGGCGGCCTGGAAGCACAGCAGCTGCAGGGCATCGATCGTCTGTCCCCGTTTGCCGATCAGCAGCCCGTAGTCGTCGTCCCCCACGACAACCGCCTCGATCCGCTCGGAGTCCTCCCGGACCTCAACCTCACCGTCAAGGTCAAGCTCGTCGAGGACTCCCTCGATCAGCTCTCGAACCCGCTCCGCCGGCTCCGCGGGCCATTTACCCTCATCGCTCACCGTGCCAGCCTATTCCAGCTCAGCCGGGCGTGGGGGGCTGGGGCCCAGCCCAGCGAGAGACGGGATGGTCCGGAGCGGCAGAGCTTCCGTTACCTGCGCCGCTTCTTCTTCTTCGGCGGCGGCGGCGGCGCCTTCACCGCCACAGCCCCCTCAGGCGTGGCCAGGTGCGGTGCCGGGATCAGCTTTTGGATCGTGTACTGCTGGCCGATCGTCCAGAAGTTGGTCGTGATCCAGTAGAGCACGAGACCGGCTGGGAAGCTGATCACGAAGGGGACGAAGACGAATGGGAGGACGAACATCATCGTTCGCTGGCTTTTGTCCGCGGTGACCGCCATCACCAGACCAGACACCAGCTGCGTGCCGATGTAGAGGACCAGAAGCGCGATCAGTTCGCCGCCCGTCGCCTTCGCGGTCAGATCGTGGATGAAGAGAAACGAAGCTTCGCTGCCACAGTGCCCGGCCTGGCAACCGATGTCGTCTGGCAGCTCGTTGCGAAGTACGTGGAAAAGCGTGATGAAGACCGGCAGCTGGGCGAGCAGGGGGATGCAGGAGGCAAAGGGATTTACTTTGTTCTCCTGGTAGAAGCGCATCATCTCCTGCTGCATGCGTTTCTGGTCGTTCTTGTACTTCTCTTTGATCTCTTTCAGCTGCGGCTGCAGGGCCTGAAGCGCTCTCATCCCTTTCAGCGATTTGTAGGTGAGGGGGATGAGGACGGCCCTGGTGCAGATCGTCAAGGCGATGATCGACATTCCCCAGCTGAAGCCGACGTTGTCATGGAAGAACTTGAGGACGCCGTTGGCGATGTCGACCAGAGGCTGCAGGATGTCCGCGGTGGGGATCACGCCTGAGCTTCCCGGTGGTGCTTCGCCGGATCGACTGGGCCCACCCGCAGCGTGAATTTGGACGGAACGGGATCGAAGCCGCCATGGCTGAATGGGTTGCAGCGCAGCAGGCGCCAGCAGGCGAGGAGCGATCCGTGGAGCACGCCGAAGCGGCGAATCGATTCGGCCGCATAGGCAGAGCAGGTTGGCTCGTACCGGCAGCGGCGGGGAAGCGCTGGCGAGACCCACCGCTGGTAGGCGACGATCGGTGCGAGGAGGAGGCGTTTCACGTGGAACGCCCGCCGGTGCCCGTTTGCTCCAGCGCCTCCAGCAGGGTCGCCTTGACGCCCTCGGCGCCGTCCCGCTCGATCAACCCGGCGATCTCGGCTCGCGCCACGAGAACGAAGTCATGACGCGACGGAAGCTGCTCTGAAAGGCTCCAGAAGGCCTCGCGGAGCGCCCGCTTGACCCTGTTTCGATCGACGGCGCCGCCCACCTTGCGGCTCACCGACACACCGAGGCGAACATCCCGCTCCTCCTCGTCCTTGCGGGGGAAGCTGTAGAGCACGAGGTATCGCGTCGCATGCGAAGAGCCGTCGCGATAGACGCGGTCGAACTCGGCGCTGCGTGAAAGGCGCCGGCGCTTCGCGGCCATCACTCGGACCCGGCCGGGGGAGCCGTCATCAGGGAGTGAGGCGCTTCCGGCCTTTGGCTCGGCGACGCTTCAGAATCGCGCGTCCGCCACGCGTCCGCATCCTCGCCCGGAAACCGTGGGTCTTCGACCGCTTTCGCGTCTTCGGCTGATAGGTGCGCTTCATTGGCCGTCGCAGTATACGGACGGCCCCAGGGAGTCGATAGCCGGCCGCCGATCCCCGCCGGAATCTTTCTTGCGGCATTTGCGGGCGACGGCGACTTCGGCCGCGCAGCCGTCGCTATGGTCGCTCGCTGGTGCGCGACGACTCCGCCGAACAGAACATCGCCGCTCTCTGGGAGGAGGTACGGCAGCTGCTGCGGCAGGCGGTGCCGGAGTCGACCTTCAAAATCTGGCTGGAGCCTGTGCGCGCGGTCGGCGCTCAGGAGACGACGCTGTATCTCACCGCCCCCGACGGCATCCGCGCTTGGGTCGAGCGCCGCTACCTCGCGCTGCTGGGCGAAGCGTTGGCCGCCGCCGCCACGCCGCTTACGGAGGTCGCCTTCGTCGGCGCCGAACAGCCAGCCGGCCTGACGGCGGACTCGGCTCTCGCGGTCGATCTCAACCCCAACTACACATTCGAGCGCTTCGTCATCGGCGAGGGCAACCGCGCCGCCCATGCCGCGGCACTGGCGGTTGCCGAGACGCCTTCGGAGGCCTACAACCCGCTCTTCCTGCATGGTCCTCCGGGCCTCGGAAAGACGCACCTGCTGGGCGCCATCGCCAACTATCTGCGCGCCAACGCGCCGGGACTCAGCGTGCGCTACACGACCGCCGAGTGCTTCACCAACGAGTTCGTCGGTGCCCTGCGCTCGAGCGGTGCCGAGCGCTTCAAGGCGCGCTACCGCGACCTCGACGTCCTGCTCGTCGATGACGTCCAGTTCCTCCAGGGCAAGCAGCACACCGAAGAGGAGTTCTTCCACACCTTCAACGCCCTGTATGAGGGAGGCAGCCAGCTGGTCCTCTCAGCCGACCGGCTGCCAAGCGAGCTGTCGACGCTCGAGTCGCGCCTGCGCGATCGCTTCGAGTGGGGGCTGACGGTTCCCGTCGACCCGCCCGATCTGCCAACCCGTCTCACCGTCCTCCAGCGCCTGGCGCGCGAGGCGGGCCTGGAGACCGAGGACGGTGATGCCCTGTCCGAGCTGGCGGGCCGCATCGACGCCAACGTGCGCCGCCTGCACGGCGCCCTGACCAAGGTCATCGCGCACGCCTCACTGACCGCGAAGCCGCTCAGCTCGGAGCTGATCGCCGAGCTGATTCCCCACCGGCCGGGAGCGAGTGAGCCGACGACCGTCGAGGAGATCCAGCAACGGGTCGCCGATGCCTTCGGAATCTCGCGGGCCGAGCTCGTCGGCACCAGCCGTGCCGCGACGCCTCTCCGCGCTCGGCAGATCGCGATCCTCCTCACTCGCGAGGCCACGGATCTCTCCCTGCCGCAAATCGGGCGTCTCTACGGCGGGCGGGATCACTCGACGGTGCTCAACTCTCTGCGCCGGCTCGAGTCGAGCATGAAAGACGACGCCGAGCTGGCGGACCAAGTCGGCGAGCTGCGGGCCGCTGTCCACAGCCCTGCGGCCCGGTCGGCCTGACGGCCGACGACGTTGTAAGAATCACTCCCTTCCACAGTCTCGTCCACAGCCACGAATCCCCATCAGCACGCCGATCCCAACGGCCACTGCTTGTTTCCACAGGCACTAACCCAACTCAAGAGGACATCAGTCATTTGAAGCTGACCACGAAACGCGAGCAGCTCGTCTCACAGCTCTCGATCGTCTCCCGAGCCGTTTCCACCCGAGCCGCCACGCAGGCGCTGTCGGGCATCCTTCTCAGCGCCTCGGACAGCGCCGTCGCCCTCGCGGCGACCGACGGCGAGATGGGGCTGCGCACCGCTCTTCCCGCCGAGGTCGAGGGCTCGGGCTCGATCCTGCTCCCCGGCCGCCTCTTCGCGGAGCTGGCTCGCTCGCTGGGCGACGAGAGCGTCGAGATCGAGCTGCGCGAGAGCGAGCGGGACGTGGAGATCCGCAGCGGCGGCTCCAGCTTCCACTTGCGCGTCCTCCCCAGCGAGGACTTCCCCAACCTTCCCGAGGAGGAGGCTGAGCCGCTGAGGATTCCAGCGACGGCCCTGGCCGAGACGGTGGACCTCGTCGCCCGGGCGGCCTCGCGCGACGACATGCGTCCTGTTCTGACCGGCGTCCTGGTGACTGCGGCGGGCCGCGAGATGACGATGGTCGCTACCGATTCCTACCGTCTCGCGGTGAAGCGGACGGAGCTCGAGAGCGAGATCGGCGGCGAGCTCGAGGCCAATATCCCGGCCAAGGCGCTGCGCGAGCTCGGCCGCCTCGTGGCGGCGGGCGGCACCGAGCAGGTCGCGGTCAGCCTCCTCCCCAACCAGGCGGTCTTCAAGGCAGGAGAGGTGCTCCTCAACACGAGGCTGATCGACGGCCAGTTCCCCAACTTTCGACAGCTGCTGCCGGAGTCCTACGAGCACGACGTCCGGCTTCCCAGATCGGAATTCCTCGACGTGGCGCGGCGGGTCAGCCAGCTCGCCCAGCGGAACGCGCCGCTGCGTCTCTCGTTCTCCTCCGGGGAGTTGAAGGTCTCCGCGTCGACGCCGGATGTCGGCGACGCGGAGGAGTCGATGCCGGCGGCCTTCGAGGGGGAGTCGCTGGAGATCGGCTTCAACCCCGAGTTCCTGCGGGATGGGATCGAAAGCGTCTCGGGAGACGAGGTGATGCTGCGGTTGATCTCGCCGCTGCGCCCCGGCCTGCTGCAGCCGGTGGACAACGAAGACTTCCGCTACCTGGTGATGCCGATCCGGCTCAACGTCTGAGGTGACGGCCCGGTGCTCGTCACCGCCGTCGAAGCGAGGCCGCTGCGCAGCCTGAGCGACGCCAGGGTGGAGCTGGGAGAAGGCATCCACAGCCTGATCGGACCGAACGGCGCCGGCAAGACCAACTTGCTCGAGGCACTCTATTTCGCGCTGACCGGACGATCTTTCCGGACTGCTGACCGGCGTGAGCTGATCCCCTTCGGCTCCGCGCTCGCCCGCGCGGAAGTCACGATCCACGAGCCGGATGGCGTTGAGCACCGGTTGCTGGCCAGCGTCAGCCGCGCCGAGGGCCGCCGCCACCTGATCGACGGCAACCCCGCCGAGCCGGGCGAGATCGCCCGGCACCGTCCGCCGGTCGCGGTGTTCTCCCCGGACCGTCTTGCCCTGGTCAAGGGGCCGCCGGCGGAGCGCCGCGCCCATCTCGATCGCTACGTTGCCGCCCGCTGGCCATCCCGCGGCATCCTGCGGCAGCGCTACGGCCAAGCGCTTGCCCAGCGAAATGCGCTGCTGGCCAGCCTCGCGGCCGGCCGCTCCGGTGGGGACCTCGAGGTCTGGGACACGGCGCTGGCCGAGGCGGCCGAGGCGCTGATCTCCGCCCGCCGCGAGGCGGTAGCTGAGCTGGCGCCCCATTTCGCCGCCGCCGCGATCGAGCTCGGACTGGCGGGGGGAGGGGCGATCGAGTACGCGCCTCGTGCGAGCGGCACGGCGGCGGAGATTCGCTCCGGCCTAGAGGATCGCCGCCAGGACGACCTGCGCATGGGTCGCAGCTCGTGGGGCCCTCACCTGGACGAGCTCAAGATCCTCGTCGGCGACCGCTCGGCTCGCCGCTACGGCTCCCAGGGACAGCAGCGAGCCGCCCTCCTCGCTCTGCTCTTTGCCGAGCGCGAGGCGCTGTTGGAAGCGCGGCGGGTGGCGCCGCTGCTGCTGCTCGACGACGTGATGAGCGAGCTCGACCCGGGCCGCCGCGACCGCCTCGTCGAGCGCCTCGCCCGGGGCGGACAGGCGATGATCACGGCCGCCGCCGAGGAGTCGGTTCCGGCGCTCGCCCGCGAGCGCGTCGTGCGGATGCCCTTCGAGGCCGTCCGCTCCGCGGCCGCATGAGCCGGCGCCGCGCTCCGCGTCCCGCTGCGCCGGCTCTGCGCGCGGCGCTCGAGCGCGCCGCGCCGAAGACCCGGCTGGCGGCGGTCCAGTCGGTCTGGGAGGAGGTGGTTGGCGAGCGCCTGGCCGCCGCCGCGCGACCGGTCTCCGAACACGACGGTTCACTCACGGTCGCCTGTTCGGATCCCGTCTGGGCCGAGGAGCTGGACCTCATGCAGGAGCAGCTTCGGCAGCGCCTGCATGAGCGTCTCGGCGACGATGCGCCACGCAGTTTGCGCTTTCGCGTGGAAGACGCTCGGGACTAACCCAGTTTTGCGTGATTTGCAGGGATTTTTGTTCTCGGCAAGCGCCGTTCCGTGGGGCCGAACTGGTATCCTTATGTCAACTCGAATTTCGCCCCGACCGGGCGCGCCGAGAGCGCCTGTCGGTCGGGGTTTTCTGTGAGACGCGGAAAGGATCAGTTGCCTAAGACGAACCAGACGGCCGGCGGCACGGCGAAGAAAGAGGATTCCTACGGCGCCAAGGACATCACCGTCCTGGAGGGCCTGGAAGCCGTTCGCAAGCGGCCGGGCATGTACATCGGCTCGACCGGTCCGCGCGGCCTCCACCACCTCGTCTACGAGGTCGTGGACAACTCGGTGGACGAGGCCCTGGCGGGGCATTGCAGCGAAGTCCGCGTCGTGCTCCACCCCGACGACAGCTGCACTGTCAGCGACGATGGACGCGGGATCCCGGTCGAAGAGCTGAAGAAGGAGAAACGCCCTGCCGCCGAGGTCGTGCTGACGACCCTGCACGCCGGCGGCAAGTTCGGCGATGGCGGCGGCTACAAAGTCTCCGGTGGCCTGCACGGCGTCGGCGTCTCCGTCGTCAACGCCCTCTCCGAGAAGCTGCACTTGAAGATCAGCCGCGACGGAAAGGTTTGGAGCCAGGACTACGAGCGTGGCAAGCCCCAAAACGAGCTGACCCCTGGCGAGCCGACCAAGGAGACCGGGACGACGCTCACCTTCCAGCCCGACGCCGAGATCTTCGAGGAGGTCGAGTTCGACTTCGAAACGCTCGCCGAGCGGCTGCGCGAGACGGCCTTCCTGACCCGCGGGCTGAAGATCGAGCTGGTCGACGAGCGCGGTCAGACCAACAGCGTCACCTTTCAGTACGAGGGCGGCATCGAGGACTTCGTCCGCCACCTCAACGAGAACAAGGACACGCTGCACCGCAAGACGATCTTCTTCGAGGGCGACGAGGAGGAGGGGCAGGTCGAGGTGGCGATGCAGTGGAACGCCTCCTACCAGGAATCGATCTTCAGCTTCGCCAACAACATCAACACCCACGAGGGCGGCTCCCATCTCTCCGGCTTCCGCGCCGCGCTGACCCGCACCCTCAACGCCTACGCGCGCGGCAAAGGCCTGCTCAAAGAGAAGGACGACAACCTCGGCGGCGAGGACGTGCGGGAGGGGCTGACCGCGGTGATCTCGGTCAAGCTGCACGATCCGCAGTTCGAGGGGCAGACCAAGACCAAACTCGGCAACCCGCCGATCCGCGGCCTGGTCGAGGAGACGGTCAACCGCAAGCTGGCCGAGTTCTTCGAGGAGAATCCCGGCGACGCACGGCGGATCATCAACAAGGCGATCGACGCTTCCCGCGCCCGCGACGCGGCCCGCAAGGCGCGCGACCTGACCCGGCGCAAGTCGGCGCTCGAGAACTCGACCCTGCCCGGCAAGCTCGCCGACTGCACGGTCAAGGATCCGCGTGACGCCGAGCTGTTCGTGGTCGAGGGCGATTCCGCCGGCGGCTCGGCGAAGCAGGCTCGCGATCGCTCGACCCAGGCGGTGCTGCCGCTGCGGGGCAAGATCATCAACGTCGAGAAGAGCCGCATCGACAAGGTCCTCGCCAACAACGAGGTGCAGGCGCTGATCACGGCGATCGGCACCGGCGTCCACGAAGAGTTCAACCTCGAGGACGCCCGCTACCACAAAATCGTCATGGCGACCGACGCCGACGTCGACGGGGCTCACATACGGACGCTGGTCCTCACCTTCCTCTACCGGCAGATGCCGGAGCTGATCGACGCCGGCTACGTCTACATCGCCAAACCGCCGCTCTACCGGGTCAAACAGGGCAACCAGGAGACCTACCTGGAGCGCGAGTCGGAACTGGAGGAGCTGCTGCTGCGCGACAAGCTCGAGGAGGTCGAGGTCATCGACGTCAACGGCAAGTCGACGAAGTTGAGCAAGAGCCGCTGGCAGAGCTACGCGCGCCGGGCGAAAGAGTACGAGGGGTGGGGCTCGTCGCTGCAGGCCGAGTTCGGCCATGAGACGGTCTGCTTCCTGGAGGAGTCGAACCTGCTCGACGAAGAGGCGGCGACGCTGGCCGATGCACGCCGGGTCCTCTCCGTCGAGACGGCGGAGGGCGAGCCGTTCGACACCGAGATCGTCGAGGACTCCGAGACTGGGCTGGCGGTCAAGGCGATCGAACGCAAGAGCGGGCTGGCGCGCACCCACCGGCTGCCGCGCGAGCTCTTCGAGCACCACGACTACCGCAAATTCGCCGAGGTCCACGCGGCGCTGTTGAAACAGGTCGGTCGCGCCCCCTTCGAGGTCCGCTACGGCGGCCGCACGGCGGAGGCGCTCTACTTCCAGGCGCTGCGCCCGGCGGTGCTGGAGCTGGCGCGTCACGGCGTCCAGCTCACCCGCTTCAAGGGCCTCGGCGAGATGAACGCCGACCAGCTCCGCGAGACGACGATGGACCCCGCCAGCCGCACGCTCGCCAGGGTCACGCTCGACGACGCGACCGCCGCCGACCAGATCTTCTCGATGCTGATGGGTGACCAGGTCGGGCCCCGCCGGGACTTCATCGAGTCGAATGCCAAAGACGTCAAATTCCTCGATGTGTGAGGTGAGTCGCTGATGGCGCTGGAGGCCCTGACGGGCAGGATCGAAGAGCGCGAGCTCGAGAAGGAGATGCGCTCGTCGTACCTCGATTACGCGATGAGCGTGATCGTCGGCCGGGCCCTGCCGGACGTGCGCGATGGGCTTAAGCCGGTCCACCGCCGCGTCCTCTACGCGATGCACGACATCGGCCTGCAACCGACCAGGCCCTATCGCAAGTGCGCCTTCATCGTCGGCGAGGTGATGGGCAAGTACCACCCGCACGGCGACTCGGCGATCTACGACACGCTGGTGCGGATGGCGCAGGAGTTCTCGCTGCGCTACACGCTGATCGACGGGCAGGGCAACTTCGGCTCGATCGACGACGACCCGGCAGCCGCGATGAGATACACCGAGGCGCGCCTCGGCCGCCTGGCGACCGAGCTGCTGCGCGACATCGACGCCGACACGGTCGACTTCGGCCCCAACTACGACGAATCGACGCAGGAGCCGCTGATCCTGCCGGCCCGCTTCCCAAACCTGCTGGTCAACGGGGCGTCGGGGATCGCCGTCGGGATGGCGACCAACATCCCGCCGCACAACCTGCGCGAGGTCGCGGCGGCCGTCACCGCTTACATCGACGACCCGGGCATCGACCTCGCCGGCCTGATGGAGCACGTCAAGGGCCCTGACTTCCCCGGCGGCGGCATCATGAGCCTCGAGGGCATCCGCGACGCTTACGCGTCCGGCCGCGGCTCGGTCAAGGTCCGGGCCCGCGCCCACGTCGAGCCGCTCAAGGGAGGCAAGGACGCGATCGTCGTCACCGAGCTTCCCTTCATGGTCAAGAAGGGCGGCGACAACGGCCTGATCACCAAGATCGCCGACCTCGTCCGCGACAAGAAGCTCGAGGGGATCTCCGATCTGCGAGACGAGTCGGACCGCTCCGGCATGCGCCTGGTGATCGAGCTGAAGCGCGGCGGCCACCCGGCCAAGGTCGTGCTCAACAACCTCTACAAGAAAACCGGCATGCAGACCAGCTTCGGCATCAACATGGTCGCCCTGGTCGACGGCGTGCCGCGGACGCTGAGCCTGCTCGAGCTCGTCCACCACTACGTCCAGCATCAGCGCGAGGTCGTCACCCGCCGCACCCAGTACGAACTGCGCCGCGCCGAGGCTCGCGCCCACATCCTCGAGGGGCTGCTGATCGCGCTCGACAACCTCGACGCCGTGATCAAGCTGATTCGCGCCTCGGCCGACCCCGACCAGGCCCGCGATGGGCTGATCTCCCAGTTCGAGCTCTCCCGCGAGCAGGCCCAGGCGATCTTGGACATGCGCCTGCAGCGCCTCACCGCCTTGGAGTCCGACAAAGTCCGGGCCGAGCACGCCGACCTGATGGAGCGGATCGGCGAGCTGCGCGCGATCCTCGGCGACGAGGCGAAAGTGCTCGGCCTGGTCAAGGAGGAGCTGGCCGAGATCGTTCAGTCCTACGGCGACGAGCGGCGCACGGAAATCGCCCACTTCGAGGGCGACGTCGGGATCGAGGACATGATCGCCGACCAGCAGATGGTGATCTCGCTGACTGCCTCCGGCTACGTCAAGCGGCTGCCGCTCGCCACCTATCGCCAGCAGCACCGCGGCGGCGTCGGCGTGATGGGGATGAACCTGAAGGAGGACGACTACATCGCCCACCTCCACATCTGCTCGACCCACGACTACCTGCTCTTCTTCACCAACAAGGGCAAGGTCTACCGGCTCAAGGTCTACGAGCTGCCGGAGGGCTCGCGGACGGCGAAAGGCAGCGCGCTGGTCAACCTGCTGCCGTTGCGGGAAGGCGAGACGGTGATGGCGGTGATCCCGACCCGGGACTTCAAGGAGAACAAGTACCTTGCCTTCGCCACCGCCAAAGGCCAGTTCAAGAAAACGGAGTTCCTCGCCTACAACACGCCGATCCGCGCCGACGGGATCATCGCGATCAAGGTGCGCGACGGCGACGAGCTGGTGCAGGTTCGCCTCACCTCGGGCGAAGACGACATCCTGATGGTGTCCAAGTCGGCTCACGCGGTGCGCTTCTCGGAGGGCGAGGCACGTCCGATGGGCCGCGATACCTCAGGGGTGAAAGGCATGAACGTGAGCGCCAAGGTCGGCGGCGAGCCCAACCGGGTGCTGGCGATGGACGTCGCCCGCGACGACACCGAGCTCTTCGTCGTCACCGAGAACGGCTACGGCAAGCGCACCTCGATCGCCGAGTACCCGCGCAAGGGGCGAGGGACGAAGGGCGTGCTGACCGCGAAGCTGACCGAGAAGAAGGGGGGCCTCGCCGGCGCCCTGATCGTCCGCGAGCACCAGGACCTCCTCTTCATCTCGCAGAACGGCATGGTCCAGCGGACCCAAGCGGGAGGCATCTCGCTGATGGGGCGGCCGACCCAGGGCGTGCGGGTGATGAACATCAAGGACGACGATTGCGTCAGCGCCGTTGCTCTTGTCGTGGAGTCGGAGGAGTCGACGCCGGTCGAGGACTTGCCGCAGCAGGACGAGCTTCAGGCCTCCGAAGACGGGGCGGGCTAAGCAGCCACAGGCAAATACTGCTGCCAGGCAGGCGGGATGTTGGGGCTTGCCACCTGGATGAAGATGCTCGGCCCCGGCGCCTTCGGTGACTTCTTGGGGTGCATCTGGATCTCACGGGGGAGGCGGTTGCCCTTGCGGCGGTTGCAGCTGGCGCAGGCCGCGACGATGTTCTCCCAGACCGACTTGCCGCCGCGGCTGCGCGGGATCACGTGGTCGACCGTGAGGCCGGATTTGGTCGAGCCGCAGTACTGGCAGGTCCAGGCGTCGCGGGCGAGGACGGCGCGGCGGGTGATCTTGCGGCGGTGGGCCTCGCGCGGCACCCGCACGTAGCTGACCAGGCGGATCACGTCGGGCCGCTCCATCGTCATGTGCTCCGAGTGGATCGCCCCTTCGCGGCGCTCCAGCAGCTCGGCCTTCTCCTTAAGCAGCAGCACGGCGGCGCGTCTCAGCGTGCAGACGTTGATCGGCTCATACGTCGCGTTGAGTACCAGCACGCGTGCCATCTTGCTCGGGAATTCTACGCAGGCGCGCTAGCCGATCGGGTAGGAGCCCAGGATGCGCACCGACTCGGCCTTCCTCCTGACCGCCGCCAGCGCCTCCGCGACCGGCGCCGCATCGGCCGCCCCTTCGAGATCGCAGAAGAACATGTAGCGGCCCAGCCCCTGGCGCAGCGGCCGCGACTCGATTCGGCTCAGATTGACGCCGCGGCTGGAGAACTCCTGCAGCGCTTCGACCAGCGCGCCGGGATGGTCGGCACCGAGCTCGGAGAAGACGAGCGAGGTTCGCCAGGGACCGTCTCCCGCCGGCTCGGTCCCGGCCGGTGCGATCCAGACGAAGCGAGTGACGTTGTCGCTCTCGTCCTCGATCCCTTCGCGCAGCACCATGCAGCCATAGAGGCGGGCGGCCGCGCGGGCGCCGATCGCCGCCCAGGGCCGGACCGACTCACCGACCATGCGCACCGCCTCGGCGGTGCTGCTGACGCTGCGCCGTTCGACACCCGGCAGCACCTCGCGCAGGAAGCCGGCGCACTGGGCAAGCGGCTGCGGGTGGGAGAGGATCGCCGAGATCTGCTCCAGCTCGACCCCCTCGCGGGCGATCAGGTGGGCGTGCACGCGGAAGTCGTGCTCGCCGACGATCGTCACCGCCTCGGTGTCGAAGGCGAGCGTGTCGAGGGTGCTGCGCACCGACCCCTCGATCGAGTTCTCGAACGGCACCAGCGCCCGCTCGGCCTCGCCCCGCTCGACCGCGACGATCGCGTCGTGGACGGTGGGCATCCGCACGGCCTCGATCTCCTCATCCGGCGCCGTCGCCTCGCGCAGCGCGTCTTCGGTGAAGGTGCCGGCCGGACCGAGGAAGGCGACCCGCATCCGCTATTCGAAGACGACCGAGTAAGACGCTTCGTTGTTTTCGGAAACTTCCTCGCCCGGCACCGGCTCCGCTTCGACTTCCAGCGTCACTTCCCCGCTCGGTGCCGGGGTGAGCGGGATCGTCACCGTTTCCGTCGCGCCCGCTTCGATGCTGCTGATGTCCTGCTGCAGCGTTTCGCCGTTGACGGTGACCGCGACGGTGACGCCGTTCTCGGTCGATTCGCCCTGGTTCTGCACTTCCACTTCGACTTCCGGCGTTTCTTCGGCGACGACGGCGGTGCTGCCTTCGGAGTTGAGCTCGGTGCCGTTGACGCTGGTGCCGAGCAGGCCGAGGCCGTGGACGCCGGGGGTCGCCGTGCCGCTCGAGCCGCTGACCGAGCCGAGCGCGGCGCTCACTTCCCCTTCGTCGAGCCAGCTAGTCCCATCGGGAAGGAAGACGCTCTTGGGGACGTCGTCGCCCTCGATCCCGTTGTCGGCGAGCACGCCGTCGATTTCAGGCCTGCTGACCGAGGCGTAGAGGACGTCGGCGGCGAGCAGCTTCGACATCTGCTGCGCGATCGCGGCCGTCGCCTTCTCCGAGCCGACGTCGCCGAGGGCGGTGCTGATCTGGTCGGCGATTTCGGTCATCGCGGCGCCGCGCAGCTCGTAGACGAGCTCCAGCGACCTTTGGGCGCTGCTCATGTCGCCGGGCGTGTCGAGGCCGTCGACACGCGAGGCGTAGTTGTCCATCGCGCTGCGATCGGCGTTGACCTCGGCGACGAACTCGGTGACGGAGAGGCTGCCGGGGTCGTCGAGCTTTTCGAAGAACGACTTGCTGGTCTGGTCGGTCTCGTCGACGATCTGGCTGACGTTGCGGGCGTAGTCGCTGAGCGCCCGGTTCTTGCGGGCGTTGAGGCAGCCGCGCACGCCGAGCACGAGCAGGATCAGCACGAGCAGCCCGGCGCCGAGGGCGAGCGCGCGCCGCAGCAGGATCTGCTGCCGTTCGGGCCGCCGCGGCGGGCGCCGGCGAGTCGGCCGGGATGCGAGCGAATCCTCCAAGAAGCAGGGAGTATGTCGCAGGAGGAAGCGGATTCGCGGCGAAGTCGAATAACGCCCTTGGTTGGATCCGTCGTCCTCAACCGCTTCTTGATCGAGCGCCGCATCGGCAGCGGCGGCTTCGGCGTCGTCTACGAGGCCTGGGATGGCCGCCTCGAGCGCGCCGTCGCGGTCAAGGCAATCGAGTCGCGCGGCGAGGCCGGCCGCAGAGTGATGCGCGAGGCGCAGGCGGCGGCCAGGCTCAACCACCCCGGCATCGTCACCCTCTACGAGATGGGGGAGGAGGACGGCAACGCGCTTCTGGTCACCGAGCTCGTCGAGGGATCCACCCTCGCCCGGCTGAGCCGCGAAGGCGCTCTCAGCGACCGCGAGATCGCAGAGATCGGCGCCGATCTCTGCGAGGCGCTCGACCATGCCCACTCGCGCGGCGTCGTCCACCGCGACATCAAGCCGCAGAATGTCCTCGTCGCCCCGGAGGGCGAGTTCCGGGCCAGGTTGATGGACTTCGGCGTCGCCCGCCTCGCCGACGGCGCCGCCCTGACCGCGCCGGGCGACGTCGTCGGCACGCTCGCCTACATGTCCCCCGAGCAGGCCGAGGGGCGTGCCGCCGGCCCGGAGGCGGACGTCTACTCACTGGCGCTGACCTTGTACGAGTGCTGGGGCGGTGAGAACCCCAACCGGCGGGCGACGCCGGCCGCTACGGCGCGAGCGATCGGCGCCCGCCGCCGGCCGCTGCGCCGGCTGCGCCCCGACCTGCCGCGCGAGCTGACCGATGCGATCGACGCGGCTCTGCAGCCGAGGCCGTCGCGACGACCGGCGCTCGAGCAGCTGGGCGGCGCGATCGAGGATTCGCTCGACCAGCTCGCCGACGACCTTCCTCCCACCCATGGCCCGTTGGGCCTGCGACTGGGCGCGCTCGCCGCCGCCGCGACGCTCGGTGCCTGGCTGGCGCTCGGCCACGGGGTGCTCCTCCCGTGAAACAAGCCCTCTAGGATCTCCCGATCAGCGTCCTACGCAGCCTCGAGAGTCGGATCGAAGGCCTCGTCGAGGGGGTGTTCAGCCGCGCCTTCAGCTCGGAGGTGCAGCCGGTCGAGCTGGCCCGCAAGCTGGCGAAGGAGATGGACGCCCACAAGACCGCCGGCGTCGCCCGCGTCTACGTGCCCAACGAGTACACCGTCTACCTCTCCGGCAAGGACCGAACCCGCCTCGAGGGCTACGAGCGCTCGCTCGAGCAGGAGCTCTCGGGCTACCTGTTGGAGCACGCCCGCCGCCGCGCCTACGACCTGCTGACCAGGCCGACGGTCGCCTTCGAGACCGACGAGCGCCTGCGCCTGGGGGAGTTCGGAATCCAGACCCGGCTGGTCAAGCCGCCCGCCCACGAGGGCGAGGCGCCGAGCCAGGGCGAGGAGGGGCACACGATGGTCTACTCGGCGGTGCGCGAGGCCGAGCCGACCGCCAAGGCGCCGTCGCAGCGGGCCGAAGTGGCGAGCCGCGCGATCGTCACGCTCGACGACCGCCGCTACGTGCTCGACGGCGAGCGCTCCACGATCGGCCGCTCGCGCGACGCCGACTGCGTGCTCCGTGACCCCAATGTCTCCCGGCATCACGCCGAGCTGCGCCGCTCGGCCGGCGGCGACTGGACGATCGCCGACCTCGGCTCGACCAACGGGATCAAGGTCAACGGGCGACGCGTCGGCTCGACCCGGCTCAGCTCGGGCGACGAGGTGACGCTCGGCACGACGACGTTGCGCTTCGACATCGAGCAGTAGACGTAGTCTGCTGGGCGCGTGGACTACGACCCGATCTCCGTCGCCCTCAAGTTCGGCTTCCTGGCCGTCCTCTACCTCTTCCTGCTGTGGATCGCGCGCAGCGCCCTGAAGGACCTGCGCGGCACCGTCGCGCCAGCCCCGGACGCGACCGGCTTCCATCCGCTGCCGGCCTTCGAGGGCGCCGCGGCGGGGGGTGACGCCTGGCTCGTCGCGCTGCGTGGCGGCGGCCTGCGCCAGGGTGAGCGCTTCGACCTGATCGGCGGCCTCTCGATCGGCCGCTCCCAGGAGGCCGACCTGCGGATCGAGGACCGCTACGCCTCCGGCCTGCACGCGAGGATCTTCTCGCGTGAGGGACGCGCCTACGTCGAAGACATGAGCTCCACCAACGGCACGCTGCTGAACGACGCCGCCCTGCACGGCGAAGCGGAGCTGATCGACGGCGACGTCGTCCGCATCGGCGACACCGAGTTCAGGTTCGAGGCGGGGGGCTAGCGTGCTGCGGGTCGACGACCAGGCGTTCCGCACCGACACCGGGCGGCAGCGCAGCGAGAACGAGGACTCCCTCTTCGTCCGCGCGCCGATCTTCGTCGTGGCCGATGGCATGGGCGGGGCCCAGGCCGGCGAGGTCGCCTCGAAGGCTGCCGCCGACGCCTTCGACCGGGACCTCCCCGAGATTCCCCCGGAGCGATTCCTGCGCGAGACGATCGAGGAGGCGAACCGGCGCATCCACGACCTCGCCCGAGCCGATCCCTCCCGCGCCGGCATGGGCACGACGATCACGGCGGCGATCGTCGACGCCCAGGGCGAAGAGGTCGGCATCGGCCACGTCGGCGACAGCCGCGCCTACCGCCTCCGCCGCGGCCGCCTCGAGCAGCTCACCCGCGACCACTCGTTGGTCGAGGAGATGCGGCGCAAGGGCCAGATCACCGACGCCCAGGCCGTGGATCATCCGCAGCGGTCGATCATCACTCGGGCCCTCGGCCCCGAGCCCGACGTCGAGGTCGACGTGCAGACCGTCCACGCCGCGCCGGGCGACGTCTTCCTGCTCTGCTCGGACGGCCTGACGACGATGGTGGACGAGGAGCGGATCGCGACGGTTCTCTCCTCGGCCGGCTCGATGCGCGAGGCGGTTCGCGCCCTGGTCGACGAGGCGAACGGCGCCGGTGGGCGGGACAACATCACGGCGCTCGCCTTCCGCCTCGGCGACGCCGCGGCCCCGCTCGGCGAGGCGCCGGAGCAGGCGACCCTGGTCGGCGCCGCCGCCGAGGAGGCCGGCTTGACCTCAACCGAGGTGCGCCGGCGGGCAGCCGCGGCTGCCGCGCGGGAGCGGCGCGAGAAGCTCGCCGCGAGACGGCCGCGCCGCGGCTTGCGCACCGCCGCGAAAGCGCTCGCGGTGCTCGCCATACTCGCCGCCGTCGCCTTCGGCGCCTGGTACGGCAACCGCCAGGTCTGGTTCCTCGGCACCGACGACGGCGGCCGGGTCGCGCTCTACCGAGGCCTGCCCTACGAGCTGCCCTTCGGCGTGAGCCTCTACCAGGAGCGATACGCCAGCCCGGTCCAGACCGCGGCGCTGTCGCCCAAGCGGCGGGAAGCCGTCACCGGCCACGACGTCCGCTCACGCACGGACGCCGTCTCGCTGATCGAAGACCTGGAACGCAGCCAGGGGGTTCCTTGAGGTCGGCGGCGCGGAACCGGGAGCTGCTCGCCCTGATCCCGGTCGCGCTGCTGCTCAGCGCCGGCTTCGCCGCGGTCTTCGCCCAGGAGAACGCCCGACTCGGCAACCTCAGCCTCGTCTACGGCGCCTACTTCCTCGCCGTCTGCCTCGCCACCCACGTCTTCCTGCGGCTGCGCCTTCCCAACGCCGACCCCTACCTCTTTCCTCTGGTCGCCCTGCTGACCGCCTTCGGCCTGGTGATGATCTACCGCATCGACGAGGGCCTCGCCCGCGACCAGGCGAACTGGTTCGTCCTCGGCCTCGTCCTCTTCGCCTTGACGATCCAGTTCCTGCGCGACTACGACGTGCTCGAGCGCTACCGGTACACGATCGCCGTCGCCGGGCTGCTGCTGCTGCTGGCGCCGCGGCTGCCGGGCATCGGCCAGCAGGTCAACGGCGCCTACCTCGGGGTGAAGATCGGGCCGCTCGCCTTCCAGCCGGCCGAGTTCTCGAAGATCTGCATCGTCGTCTTCCTCGCCAGCTACCTGCGCGAGCACCGCGAGGTGCTGGTCGTCGGCGCCAGGCGGGTTCTCGGCGTGACCCTGCCGCCGCTGAAGCACCTCGGGCCGCTGCTGGTGGTCTGGGGCGCTTCGATGTTCATGCTCGTCTTCATCCGTGATCTCGGCAGCTCATTGATGTTCTTCGCCGCCTTCCTCGCGCTGCTCTACGTTGCGACCGGCCGCTTCTCATTCGTCGCGATCGGGATGGCGCTGTTCCTGCTCGGCGCCTGGTTCTTCGCCTCGACCGTGCCGCACGTCCACGACCGGGTCGAGGTCTGGCTGACGCCCTACCACGACCCGACCGGAAGCGGGTACCAGATCCTCCAGTCGATCTTCGCCCAGGCGGACGGCGGCCTCTTCGGCAAAGGCTTCGGCCAGGCGCTGATCACGATCCCAGGCACGCACGCGGCGCTGCTGCCCGCCGCGCAGACCGACACGATCTACGCGCTGATCGTCAACGAGCTCGGCCTCTTCGGCGCCTGCGCTCTCGTCCTCATCTACCTGCTGATCGCGGCGCGCGGCTTCAAGATCGCCCTGCTCGCCGACGACGGCTTCTCGAAGCTGCTCGCCACCGGCCTCACCGCCGTCTTCGCGATCCAGGCCTTCGTGATCATCGGCGGCGTGACGCGGGTGATCCCGCTGACCGGCGTGACCCTTCCCTTCATCAGCTACGGCGGCAGCTCGATCGTCGCCAACTTCGTCCTGCTGGCCCTGCTGCTGCTGATCTCCGATCGCGCCCGCCGAGAGGCGGCGGAGCCGCGTGGCGCCTTTGCGATGGAGGGCGCGTGAATCGCCAGATCGTCAAGCTCTTCGGCCTCATCGTCGCGCTCTTCGCGGTCCTCGTCGGGTTCACCTCGTACTGGTCGGTCTTCGACGCCAAGGCGCTGAAGGAGAAGGAAGCGAACAAGCGGCCGCTGCTCGAGCAGCAGCAGATCAAGCGGGGCAGGATCCTCGCCGCCGACGGCACCGTGCTGGCGCGCTCGGTCGCCAAGGGCAGCGGCGCGTCGCGCCGCTACGTGCGGCGCTATCCGCAAGCGGCGCTGTACGGGCACCCGATCGGCTACAGCTTCGTGCGCCAGGGCAACAGCGAGTTCGAGAAGTTCCACGACGACGAGCTGATCGGCAGCGAATCGGAATTCGGCTCGATCCTCGACGAGCTGCGGGGGCGCCGCCAGGAAGGCGACGACATCGTCACCAACATCGAGCCCGAAGCGCAGCGCGTCGCCCTCGCCGATCTGGAAGCGGCCGGCTTCGGGGCGGTGGTTGCGATCGAGCCGAGCAGCGGCCGGGTCAGGGTGCTCGCCTCCAACCCGCCCTACGACCCGAACCGGGTTCCGCTCGAACTCTCGAAGCTGAATGAAAACGAAGTCGAATCGCCGCTGTTCGACCGCGCCACCCAGGGGCAGTACCCGCCCGGCTCGACCTTCAAGGTGGTCACCGCCGCCGCCGGCCTCGACAGCGACGCGATCACCCCGGAAACGACGATCGACGCGCCCGGCGAACTCGACGTCCAGGGCCAGCCGCTGCAGAACGACTTCACCGAGAGCTTCGGCCCGATCTCGCTCGACACCGCGCTGACCAACTCGGTCAACACCTGGTTCGCGCAGCTCGGCGAACGGGTCGGCGAGGGGACCCTCTTCGAATACATGGACCGCTTCGGCTTCAACTCGACGCCGTCGATAGACCTGCCCGAGGACCAGGTCTACGCGAGCGGCATCTTCGAAGCCGGGAAGCTGCTCGGGCCCGACGATCCAATCGACATCGCCCGGGTGGCGATCGGCCAGGAGCGCCTCGCGGTGACGCCGCTGCAGATGGCGGAGGTCGCCGCCGCGGTGGCCAATGGCGGCAGCCTGATGAAGCCTCAGATCTGGAGCCGGGTGGTCGACCCCGACGGGCGCGTCACCAGGCGGCTCGAGCCCACCGAGTACAGCCGCGCGATCGACGAGCAGACGGCGGCGGAGCTGACCGCCGCGATGGAAGGGGTGGTCAGCGAAGGCACCGGCACCAACGCGGCGATCCCCGGCGTCGCGGTCGCCGGCAAGACCGGCACCGCCGAAACGCCCTTCAACGACGCCTGCGGCGGCGGCACTGAAGAGAACCAGGCATGGTTCATCGGCTTTGCGCCCGCCGACGAGCCGAAGATCGCGATCGCCGCGACGGTCGAGTGCACCACCGCCTTCGGCAACGACGTCGCCGCGCCGATCTTCCGCGACGTGGCGGAAACGATCCTGGCCGATGAATGAGACCGGCAGGACACCGTCGATGGGCCTAAAACGGGCGTGTATGGCCCGTTGTAGGCCCATCGGCCCGGAGAAGGAGAGGCTTGGTGGCTGAAGTCGGCGAGGGAAGCACGATCGACGGGCGCTACCGTCTCCTGCACCGGATCGGCTCGGGCGGGATGGCGGATGTCTGGCTGGCCGAGGACCCGCACCTGCAGCGCCGCGTGGCGCTCAAGGTCCTCCACCAGCGCTTCGCCCAGGACCGTGAATTCGTCGAGCGTTTCCGCCGCGAGGCCGAGGCCGCGGCGAGCCTCTCGCACCCGAACGTCGTCGCCGTCTTCGACCGGGGCGACGTCGACGGCACCTACTACATCGCGATGCAGCTGCTCGAGGGTCGTTCGCTGAAGGCCCTGATCGACCAGGGGCTCACCCCCGAGCAGGCCGTCGGCCTGATCCGCCAGGTGCTCGAGGCCGCCGGCTTCGCCCACCGCCACGGCGTCGTCCATCGCGACCTCAAGCCCCAGAACGTGATCGTCGACGACGAGGGCAAGGCCACGGTCACCGACTTCGGAATCGCCCGCGCCGGCGCCTCGGAGATCACCCAGGCCGGCTCGGTGATGGGCACGCCGCACTACCTCTCCCCGGAGCAGGCGCAGGGCCAGGCGGTGACCGCGGTCTCCGACCTCTACTCGGTCGGCGTGATGCTCTACGAGGCGCTGGCCGGGCGGGTCCCGTTCGAGGCCGACTCGGCCGTCGCGATCGCGATGAAGCAGGTGTCCAACACGCCGCAGCGCCCCAGCTCGATCAACCCCGCCGTCTCTCCCGCGCTCGACGCGGTGGTGATGCGGGCGCTGGAAAAGGAGCCCGGGCAGCGCTTCCAGAGCGGCGAGGCCTTCATCGCCGCCCTCGACGCCGCCGTCCGCGACCCCGGCGCCGAGCACGGCGGCACGGCGGCGTTCGCCGCCCTTCCCCCGGTCGTCGCCGACGCCGCTCCCGCCGAGCTCGAGGAACAGGAGCGCCGCGAGCGCCGGCTCTGGCTCTGGTTGGCGCTGGGCGCGGTGCTGATCGGCGCCCTGCTCGGCTTCGCCCTGACGCGGGACACGAGCACCGAGGTGCCCAGCGTCACCGGCAACCAGCTGAACGTCGCGATCGCCCTGCTCGAGCAGAACGGCTTCAAGGTCGGCGAGATCGGCCGCGTGCAGCGCGAAGTGGCGGCCAACACGGTGCTCGAGCAGGATCCGCCGTCGGGCCACGCGTCGCTCGAGTGCGCCTTCCTCAGCTTCTTCTGCTCCAAGCCGAAGGTGGCGTTGACGGTGAGCGCCGGCCCGGGCAGCGCCAAGGTGCCAGGCGGCCTCGCCGGCCTCAGCCAGGAAGAGGCGGTGGAAGAGGTCGAAAACGCCGGCTTCGAGGCGCAGGTGGCCAAGCTCAACTCAGATCGGGTCGAAGCCGGCCGCGTGATCCGCTCCGATCCCCCCGGCGGCACCACGGCGACCCGCGGCACGACCGTCTCCCTCACCGTCTCCAAGGGAGAGAAGCTGAGCAGTGTGCCGGTGCTGGTCGGCACGCAGCGGTCGGTTGCCGTCCAGCAGATCCGCGGCCGCGGCCTCCTCGCCAGCGTCGAAGGGGAAGAAAGCGCGAAGCCGGCCGGCGAGGTGATCCGCCAGGCACCCAGCGCGGGCTCGGAGCTGCCGCGCGGCTCAACCGTCTCGATCGTCGTCTCCGAAGGGGAAGCGAAGGCGAAGGTGCCGAACGTGATCGGCAAGGAAAGGGCTGCGGCGGTGGAGGCCCTGCGGCAGGCCGGCCTGGAGCCGACCGTCCAGGAACAGGAAACCGAAGTCCCTCAACAGGTTGGCCGCGTCACCGACCAGTTCCCGCCGCCGGGCTCCGAAGTCGAACCAGGGGCGGCGGTGACCGTGGTCGTCGGCAAGCGCGCGGCTGTGCCCGAAGAAGAAGTGGAACCCGAAGAATGAGGATCGCGGTCCTCTGCGGCGGCCGTTCCTCCGAGCACGCCGTCTCGCTCCGCTCCGGGGAGGCGGTCGCCCGCGGGTTGGAGGAGGCCGGCCACGAGCCGCTTCCGATCGTCATCTCCCGGGACGGCGCCTGGAGCTTCCGCGGCGCACCGGTCGAGCTGACGCCGCCCGGCGGCCTGCTCGCCGCCGATGCGGCTTTCCCGGCGCTGCACGGGCCCTTCGGCGAGGACGGCAGCGTGCAGGGCGTGCTCGAGTGGCTCGACATCCCCTACGTCGGCTCCGACGTGCTCGCCTCGGCGATCTGCATGGACAAGCTGACGCTGAAGCGCCTCTTCGCCCAGGCCGGCCTGCCGCAGGTCGATTTCGTCGCGGTCGGCGAAGCCGGCTGGCGGACGCGCTGCGAGGGGATGGGCCTCCCCCTCTGGGTCAAGCCGTCCCGACTGGGCTCGAGCGTCGGCATCAGCAAGGTCGAGAGCTTCGGCGAGGAGCTCGATGCCGCTGTCGACCTGGCGCTCCGGCACGACCCGCGGGTGATCGTCGAGGCCTCCGCTCACGGCCGCGAGGTCGAGTGCTCGCTGCTCGGCAACGAGGCGGTCGAGGCCTCGCCGCCGGGCGAGGTCGTGGCCCACGGCGAGTGGTACGACTACGAGACCAAGTACAGCGACGGCGGTATGGAGCTGGTCGTGCCGGCGCCGATCGATGCCGGCCAGGGGGAGAGATTGGGCGAGCTTGCGATCGAGTCCTTCCGGCTCGGCGGCTGCGCCGGGCTGGCTCGCTGCGACTTCTTCGTCGAGCCGGATGGAGAGATCCTGGTCAACGAGATCAACACGATGCCCGGCTTCACCGAGACCAGCGTCTACGCCAAGCTCTGGGAGGCCAGCGGCCTCGCCTACCCGGACCTGTGCGACCGCCTGGTCGAGCTGGCGATCGAGCGCCACGCCAAGGCCCGCTCCCACGAGTTCTGATCAGCCGAACAGCTTGATGTCGCTGATCTCGATCTGGTAGCGGCCTTCCTGGTCACGGGCCGGAGACGCCTTGGTGAACCAGAGCAGGAAGTAGGTGGAGGGCCTGCGCACCTCGAGCTCGATCTCCTGGCTGCCTTCGGCTTCCGTGACTTCGCCCACCGCTTCGTCCCAGCCCGAGAGGTCGGAGGGGGGACCCGCCGGCGCGGCGAAGACCTCGGCGTCCCAGCCGGGCGTCGGGCTGCGGACGATCATCTTCGTCGGCGTCGCCGGGGAGGTGGCGGTGACGTAGACGCCGACGCCGGGGTCGGGGCCGGTCTTCGTGCCTTCGAAGGTTTCGGAGTCGTAGTGCTCGGTTTCCCAGGCGGTCCCGGTCGGGTCGCCGTCAGCGGCGAGTTCGACCTTGCTGCCGATCTCTTCGCCATCGCCCTGCGGGTCGTAGTCGGTGGCCGAGGAGATCGAGATGTCGTGTCCCTTGCCCTTGTTGGCGCCGCCGCCGCCGAAGGCCCCGTTGGAGATCAGCTGGACGGCGAGCAGGGCCGCGCCGCCGACCAGCAGCAGCGCCACGACCGCCGCCCACGACCAGCGCGAGCGGCCCGGGAGCTTGCGCCGCGGCGGCGGCACCGCGTCGAGCACGCTGGTGGCCTCGCCCGTGGTGGTCCCCGCCCGTGCCGCCTCCACCTCGAGCGCCGTCTCGAGGTCGTCGATCATCTCGCCGATCGTCTGGTAGCGCTCCGCCGGGCTCTTCGCCGTCGATCGCTCGACCACCAACGCCACCGCGGCCGAGACCTCCGGCCGGCGTCGCTGCACGTCCGGGAGCTCCTCGTTGACGTGTTTCATCGCCACCCCGACCTGGCTGTCGGCGTGGAAGGGGACCTGGCCGACCAGCATCTCGTAGAGGACGACGCCGAGCGAGTAGATGTCGGAGCGCGGGTCGACCCCCTTTCCCATGGCCTGCTCGGGCGCGACGTAATCGGTGGTGCCGAGGACCCGGCCGGTGGCCGTGACGCCGTCCTGTTCGAGCTGCCGCGAGATGCCGAAGTCGGTCAGCTTCGCCCGGCCCTCCTCGTCGATCAGGACGTTCTGCGGCTTGATGTCGCGGTGGACCATGTTGCGGGCGTGGGCGATGCCTAAACCGCGCCCCACCTCGATCGCGTAGGCGATCGCCTCCTGAGGGTCGAGGGCGCCGACCCGGGCGATCCGCTGCTTCAGCGTCTCCCCCTTCACGTACTCGAAGACGATGTAGGGGTGGCCGCCGTCCTCGCCGGCGTCGATCACCGAGACGACGTTGGGATGGGTCAGCTTGGCCACCGCCCGCGCCTCCTGGCGGAAGCGCTGGAGCTGGTCCTCCTGCTCGGACATCTCGCGATGCATCACCTTGACGGCGACCGGCCGGTCGAGCGTCTCGTCCTTGGCCAGGTAGACCGTCGACATGCCGCCGCTGCCCAGCTTGGCCTCCAGCCGGTAGCGGCCGGAGAGCACGGTTCCGATCATCGAGCTGGAGGGACGGGTGTTCATCTAAGTCGTACGGAGGATCCTTCTACCGTACGACCTATCCGTTTCGCCGCGGGATAGTGGCGGCGCATCGTTTCCACCGCCGCCTCCTCCTCATCCGCGGGGACCACGACGCAGAAGCCGCAGCCCATGTTGAAGACCTCGCGCATCTCCTCGTCGGCCACCCCCGCCCGCTCCTGGATCAACTCGAAGACCGGCGGCACCGGCAGTGGATCGTCGATCTCGTAGCCGACCCCGGCGGCGAGGCGGAGCAGGTTGTTGAGGCCACCGGAGGTGATGTGGGCGAGGCCCCGCACCTCGGCTTCGGAGCGCAGCAGCTCCAGCACCGGCTTGACGTAGATCTCGGTCGGCTCGAGCAGCACGTCGCCGAGCGCCCGGCCGAGCCGCCCTTCGAGATCCTCGCCGAGCGGCAGGCCGGCGAGCGCCGAGCGGGCGAGCGTGTAGCCGTTGGAGTGGATGCCAGAGGAGGGCAGGCCGATCACGGCGTCGCCGGTCCGCACGGCGGAGCCGTCGACGATCGCGTCGAGGGCCACGGTGCCGAAGCAGGCGCCGGCCACGTCGAAGCCGCGAACCATGTCGCCGAGCTGCGCCAGCTCGCCGCCGGGGATCTCGATCCCGGCCAGCTCCGCTCCTCGCGCCAGCCCGACCCCGATCTGCTCGCAGACCTCCGGGTCGGCGCGCTCGATCGCGATGTAGTCGAGCATCGCCAGGGGCTCGGCGCCGACGCAGATCACGTCGTTGACGTTCATCGCCACGCAGTCGATGCCCACCGTGTCGAAGCGGCCCAGCTCCTCAGCGACCCGGAGCTTGGTGCCGACGCCGTCAGTCGACAGCGCGATCCCGGTCCGCTCGTCGATCCCGATCACGCTCGCGTAGTGACCGGGCAGCGGAACCTGCCGCGACGGCCGCCCCAGCTCGATCGCGCCGAGGGCCCGGACCAGCCCGGCGACCGCCGAGTCCGCCGCGCCCTGGTCGACCCCGGCCTTCGCGTAGGCGTCCGCGTCGCTCACGCGGGCGATTCTTTCAGGCCCGCCGCAGCTTGCGGAGAACGAGCACGGCAAGCGCCGCCCGGTAGGCGGCATAGGGCCACAGCGCCCGGTCGCGCTCAACCAGGTTGATCAGCCGCTGGGAGGCGAGGGTGGAGGCGAAGGAGGCGAGGACGCCGACCGTCATCGAGCGCCGCAGCGCCGGCGAGGCCCCGCGCCGGCGCAGCCGCTCGCCCTTGAGGATCGTCGCTCCGACGATGATCGGCAGGGCGATCGTGCGCGAGAGCAGGTTCGCCTGGTCGCGCGAGAAGCGCCGCCAGCGCGCCGCCGCCAGGGTGACGCCGTTGCGCGAGACCCCCGGCGCGAGGGCGGTCGCCTGGGCGATTCCCAGCGCCAGGCCGTCCGCGGGCGTCGCGTCGCCACGACCGCGCTGCTGGGAGCGGGTATCGGCGATCAGCATCGCCGCCGCTCCGGCGAGCAGGCCGATCGCCGTCGCCCTCGGTCCGCCCAGGCGCTGCTCGATCGGCCGCTCGAGCGTGTAGCCGGCGACTGCCGCCGGCAGAAAGGAGAGACCCAGCAGGAGGGCGCGGCGGCCGTCGAAGGAGCGCAGCTCCTCGGCGATCGCCTTTCGCTGGCCGATCAGGAGCGCCGCCGCCGCGCCGCCGTGCAGCGCCACCTCGAAGCTCTTGCGAACCTCGGGGTCGAGCTGCTCCCACCTCCAGCCGGCCAGCCAGGGAACGAGCACGATGTGCGCCGAGGAGGAGACCGGCAGCAGCTCCGCGGGCCCCTGGACGAAGCCAAGCGCCAAGGCGCGCCCGGCCGGGATCCTGCCGTCCGCCGCCTCGTTCAGAGCGACTCCGCGCGGACCGCCGCCGGTGCCTCGCCGCTCGCTCCCGGATCCTCGCCGTCCACGCCGCCGCCCCGGCGCCTGCGCACGATCGCGTAGGCGATCAAGCCGAGGATCGCCGCGACGACCAGGTAGTCGAGGACCTGCAGGTGATGGCGCCACTGCTCCCAGTTGTCGCCGACGGCGCGTCCGATCAGCCCGAATCCGAGCACCCACGGCAGCGAGCCCAACGCGGTGAGCCAGGTGAAGCGCCAGAAGGGCATCTCGGCGACGCCGGCCGGCAGCGAGATGAACGCTCGCACCAGGGGCAGCAGCCGGGCGAAGAAGACGGTCGCGTCGCCGTGGCGCTTGAACCAGCCGTCGACCCAGGCGAGCCGCGCGGGGCTGACGTGGATGAGCCGGTTCTTCTCCAGCAGGTCGCTCCGCCCGTAATAGCCGATCGCGTAGGTCAGCCAGGAGCCCACCATGTTGCCGGCAAGCCCCGCCGCCGATATCCCGATCAGCGTCTGGTCTCCGTTGGAGACGCTGAAGCCGCCGAAGAGCATCACCGCCTCGCTCGGGATCGGGATGCAGGCGCTGCCCGCGGCCATCAGCAGGAAGATGCCGGCCAAGCCGGTGCTTTCGATCACGTTGACGCAGAGGTCGACGATCGGGCCGGTTATGTCCGCGGAGGGAATCGGCATGCGCGAAGCGAAGGATTGTAGGGAGCGCACCCAACAGCATCTAAACTCGGCGGGTTCCGATGCGCCGGCTGAACCACCCCGTCTACCGCACGCGGCTCCTCCAGGCGGCAGCCGACGCCGTCCTGGTCGCCCTCGCCTACTACCTGGCGTTCCGCCTACGATTCCTCGACCGGACCGACCTGCCGCACCGTTACTGGACCCTCTTCGCCCAGTCCGTTGGCTTCGTCGCTTTGATCGAGGTGACTGTCTTCGCCGCCTTCGGGCTCTACCAGAAGTGGTGGCGCTACGTCAGCGGCCGTGACTTCCTGACGATCGTCCGGGCCGTCGCCGCCGCCAGCGCGATCGTCGTCGTCCTCTTCACCGTGCTGAAGCCCTTCCAGCACGACCTGCCGCGCTCGGTCGCCGTGATGGACTTCCTCCTCACCCTCTTCCTCGTCGCGGGCGCTCGCCTTGCCGTGCGCCTGATCGTCGAGCGCCCCAGCCACGGGCACCGCGTGCCCAAGCACGAGGTGCTGGTCATCGGCGCCGGCTCGGGAGGGCAGATGGTGGTGCGGGAGATGCACCTCAACCCGAATCTCGGCGCGACCGCGATCGGCTTCGTCGACGACGACGCCCGCAAACAGGGCATGCGCATGCTCGGCCTCAAGGTGCTGGGGACGACGGCGCGGATCGAGACGATCCTCGACGAGACCGAACCCGACGAGGTCGTGATCGCGATTCCCTCGGCGCCGGGGACCCTGCGCGCCAAGGTCGTCGCCGCCTGCCGCGAGCGGGAGATCCGCGTTCGCACCCTGCCGACCGTCTTCGAGCTGCTGCGCGGCGGCGTGCAGCTCAACAAGCAGCTGCGCGACGTTCAGGTCGAGGACGTGCTCGGCCGCGACCCGATCGTGGTCGAGCTCGACCGCGTCGGCGCTTATCTGCGCGATCGCATCGTGCTGGTCACCGGCGCCGGCGGCTCGATCGGCTCCGAGCTGTGCCGCCAGATCGCCCGGGTCGGGCCGCGTCTCCTGGTCATGCTCGACCACGCCGAGGACAACCTCTTCGAGATCGAGCGGGAGATGACCGAGGAGCGCCACTTCAGCAACGTCGAGGCGGTGCTCGCCGACTGCAAGGAGCCACATCGGATGCTCGAGACGATGCAGCGCTTCAAGCCGAGCGTCGTCTTTCACGCCGCCGCCTACAAGCACGTGCCGCTGATGGAGGCCAATCCGCTCGAGGCGGTGCGCAACAACGCGATCGCGACGCGGATCACGGCGGAGACCGCCGCCGCCTCCGACGTCGAGCGCTTCGTGCTCATCTCCACCGACAAGGCGGTCAATCCGAAGACGGTGATGGGGGCCTCGAAGGCGATGGCCGAGTGGATCGTCGAGACCGCCGGCCACAAGCACCCGGGTACCCGCTTCGCCAGCGTCCGCTTCGGCAACGTGCTCGCCTCCTCGGGCAGCGTCGTGCCGATCTTCCGCAGCCAGATCGAGCGCGGCGGCCCGGTCACCGTCACCCACCCCGAGATGACGCGCTACTTCATGACGATCCCCGAGGCGGTCCAGCTGGTGATCCGGGCCGGCGACATCGGCGCCGGTCGGGGCGAGGTCTTCGTCCTCGACATGGGCGAGCCGGTGAAGATCGTCGACCTCGCCAACAACATGATCCGCCTCGCCGGCTACGAGCCCGGGGCGGAGATCGCGATCGAGTTCACCAAGCCCAGGCCGGTGGAGAAGCTGCACGAGGAGCTCTTCGGCAACGGCGAGGAGTCGCGGCCGACGGCGGCGAAGCGAATCCACCGTGCCGTCCGGCTGGCGCCGCTCGACACCGGCTGGGTCGAGGCGACGCTGAACTCGCTGGAGCATTTGGTCATGGCGGGCGACGAGGCCGACCTTGCGGAACGGGTGGTCGACCTGATCACCGCCCAGGGCGGCGACGCGGCGGCGGTCGGCTACGACGGATAGCCTCTCGCGGCCACCCTTTGGAGCTGATCAAGGAAATCGGGGCTTTCGCGGGTCTGGTCGCCTTCCTCGGGCTGGCCCTCCTCGCCCTGCTCTCGTTTTCCCAGGGGCGCGACATCCGCCGCCTGCGCGAGTGGGCGGGCTCGGCGCCGGAGCGTGACGCGGAGCGCAAGGAGACCACCTCGGCCGCGGCGGCCGAGCGGGCCGAGGAGATGCGCAAGCTGGAGGAGGCGCGCGACGCGGAGCGCCGTGCGGCCGAGCTGCGCGAGCACCGGCGCGAGCGCCGCGAGGCCGGCCTGCCCGAGCTCACCCGCGGCGAGCGCCTGCGCGAGCGCTTCTCGGGTGGCGGCGGCGGTCTGCGCTCACGGCTCGGCGACCCGCGTTACCCCGTCGCCCTCTTCGTCGTTCTGGTCCTGGTGGTCGGCGGCATTGCCTATGCGGTGGTGGGTGGCTCCGGCGACGAAGGCGGCGGAGCGAGCGGCAAGCAGGCCGCCCACGCCGCCAAGCCGAGCGAAATCGAGGTGACGGTGCTGAACGGGACGGCCGTCGAAGGGCTGGCGGGAACCTATGGCGACATGGTCGAGCGCCGCGGCTTCCAGCTCGGCGCCGTCACCAACAGCCGCTCGAGCTTCACCGAAAGCGTCGTCATGTTCCAGGCCGGCGGCGGCCGCGAGGCGCACCGCGTGGCCGATTCGCTGGAAATCTCGCGGGTGCGGCCGATGACCTCGGAGATCGCGTCGCTCGCGGCCGGCGCCCCGGTCGCGGTCGTGATCGGCGAGGACAATGCGTCGACGGCGGGTTAGCGCCGGCGCGGTCGTCTTCGCCCTGCTCGTCGTCGCCACGGTCGCGGCCTTCGCCTGGTCGCAGCGCCTCAAGCGCGACCCGCTGGTCCTCGACCGGGTCAGCTTCGTGCCCACGCCGTCGCTCCACGCGAAGCCGCGGCCGCGCGCCTTCAGCCCCAACGGCGACTGCCGCTTCGACCGCATCCGGATCCGCTTCCGCGTCACCCGCTCCGACCGCGCCGACGTCCAGGTCGTCAAGCCGGGGGGCAAGCTCGTCCTCACCCTCGCCCGCGAGCGGTACCTGAAGCGCTACCGCTTCTTCACCTTCCACTGGGACGGCCGTCAACGCAACGACGGCCTCGCCGCGCCGGGGCGCTACAAGCTGCGGGTCAAGCTGCTCGACCAGGAGCGGACCCTGGTTCCCGGCGGCGTGATGCGCCTGCACCGGGCGCCGCGGAGGCCCACCCCCGCATGCGGACGAGGTGTGAGGTGACTTCTGGCGTTTTCCTCTCGCTATGCGCGAGTAAGTCGCCAGGGGAGGTCTCGCGTTGAGCGACGCCCTCGCCATAGCGGGCGTGCTGGTGGCGGCTGGCTCGGCAGCCGCGGCGATCCTCTTGCCGGCGGGACGCGTCCGCGCCGCCGCGATGCTGCTCGCCCTGGCGCTCTTCCCGCTGCTGATCCTCGGCGATCAGTGGCACTCGCCGCAGATCGTCGACCTGCGCCACGACTCAGCTCGCTTCATCGCTCTCGGCCTTGCGGCCCTCATCGCGACCGCTCTCCTCGGCGGTGTCTTCTGGCGCCAGCCGACCGTGCTGCCACTCGCGATCGTGGCGGCGCTTCCCTTCCGGGTGCCGCTGCATGCGGGTGGCGACACGGCCAACCTCCTGGTCCCGCTCTACCTCGTGATCGCGGGAGGGGTGCTCTCCGCGGCGCTGGGCGAGTGGCAGGAGGTTGGCCGGGTCGATCCCCGTGCTGGGTTTTTCGCCGGGCGGCGCTCATCTCTCGCTGAGTCGGAGGGGCGAAAAACAGGACGCCGCCCCCAGATCGACCCCCCTACCCTCCTGCCCTTGGTCCTGGCCGGGGTCGTTGTTCTGTACGGAGTGCAGACGCTCTACTCGCCTGACTTCTCGAAGAGCCTCCAGAACGTCTGCTTCTTCTTCGTTCCCTTTTCGTTGGTATACGCGCTGCTCCGGGACGTGCGCTGGAATCGAGAGCTTTCGAAGCTAGTCATTTGGGTGGTGGCAGTGGAGGCCGTGGCCTTTGTCGTGGTCGGTTCGGTCGAGTACCTCACGGAAAACTTGTTCTGGAACGACCAGGTGATCAGGTCGAATGAATTCCACACCTACTTCCGGGTCAACTCGATCTTCTGGGACCCGAACATCTATGGGCGCTATCTCGCACTGGTGATCGTCGTGGCGATGGCGGCGCTGCTGTGGGTGAGGGAACGGCGGGCGCTGGGTTTGCTGACCGGACTGGTGGCCGTCCTGTGGCTGGGACTGGTTCCCACCTTCTCCCAGTCCAGCTTCGCCGCCTTGCTGGCTGGGCTCGCCGTCCTGGCTGCGCTGCGATGGAGCCGGCACTGGACTCTTGGCGTCGTTGGAGCGCTCGCCGTGCTCGGCGTCGTCGTCGTGGTGTTCGCCGGTGGCACTTCGAAGATCAGCGTCTCGCGCCTGAACGTCGACACCGGCGGTCGTGCAAACCTGGTCTCCGGCGGCACCGACCTCTTCGCCAGGCGTCCCCTCTGGGGCTATGGCGCCGGCAGTTTTCCGCGTGCCTACCGGGAACACATAGCCACGAAAAAAGCCCCCGTCTCCGTTTCCCACACGGAGCCTGTGACCGTCGCAGCCGAGCAGGGGTTGGTGGGGCTTGTCGCTTACGGCGCCCTCTTGGTCGTGGCCTTGTGGACCATGGCCTACGGGCTGAGATGGGGTGTCCTCCAACGGCAACTTGTGAGCAGCCCCCGGAAAGAGCCCGAAAGGTCGCCCCAGCGCGGGTTGCAGGTGGGGGACACCCCATCCCGGGCCGCTGTCCTCGCCGCCTTCGTAGCCCTGCTGGTCCACACCATGGCCTACGCCGGCTTCTACGAGGATCCGATCGCTTGGGTCCTGCTGGCAGCCGCCGCCTCGCTGGCGACGGTCCCGGTCCGCGACGCCGCGTAGGCTCGCCGCGTGCCGGGCTACCTCCGCCGCCTCGCGACGACCGGCGCCGCCTACACCGCGGCGAGCATCGTCTCGAAGCTGATCGCGGTCGCCCTGCTGCCGCTCTACACGCGCTACCTGAGCCGAGCCGACTACGGCGCTGCCGAGGTGATGTTCGCCGCCGTCGTCTCGGCCAGCATCGTCGTTCGTCTCGGCCTGATCGAGGCGATCCTCCGCTTCTACTACGCCGAGGGTGAGGATCGCCAGCGGGTGGTCTCTTCGACCTTCGCCGGGCTGTTCTGGTTCGCGACGATCGGCGCCCTCCTCGCGCTGCCGTTCGCAACCCAGATCGCCGAAGCGCTGCTCGATCCCAAGACCGCGGCCGAAGTGGGACAGATGGCCGAGCTGGTGCGGATCTCGATCGGCGGCCTCTGGGTGCTGACCATGTTCGAGTTCATGCTCACCCTCTTTCGCCTCGAGGAGCGCGCCCAGGCCTTCTTTGTGACGACGCTCCTCAACGTCGTGGCCACGATCGGGCTGACCGTGATCCTGGTCGTCGGCGCCGGAGAGGGCGCCCGCGGCCTCCTGGTCGGCAGCTACGCGAGTGGCGCGGCGTTCGTGCTGGGGCTGATCGTCTGGCAGTGGCGGCGGCTCTCGCTGCGCTTTGACCGCGAGCTACTGCGGCGGCTTCTACGCTTCGGCATGCCGACGATGCCGGCTGAGGCCTCGCTCTACCTGCTCAACTTCGTCGACCGGATCGTCATCGTCCGCTACGCCGGGCTCCCCGAGGCCGGGCTCTACTCGTTGGCGGTCAAGTTCGCCCAGGGGGTCAACGTCCTCGTCCGCGGCTTCCAGCTCGCCTGGCCGCCGCTCGCCTACTCGATCCGCGACGACAAGGAGGCCCGTCGCTTCTACGCCACCGTCGTCACCCTCTTCACCGCTAGCTGCGCCTTCGTCGTCACCGGGATGTGGCTGTTCTCGCGCTGGATCGTGCGGGCGTTGGCGGCGCCGAGATTCTTTGACTCCTACGAAGCGATCGGGCTGATCACGACGGCGGTCACCCTCTACGCCCTCTACATGGTGCTGGTCGTGATCCTCGGCAGGACCGGGCGCACCGAGCTCAACTTTCCGGCGACGATCGCCGCGTTGATCGCCAACGTCGCCCTCAACCTGGCGCTGGTCCCGTCGCTCGGCATCGTCGGCGCGGGCCTCGCCCTGGTCGCGTCCTACCTGGTGGTGGTTGCGCTGATGTACGTGTTCACGCAGCGCCTCTTTCCCGTTCCATATGAATGGGCCCGCCTCGCCCGCGTCGTGCTCGTCTCCGCCGCCCTGGTCGGCCTGGGGGAACTGCTGCTGCCGACCAGCGGCGCCGCTGCCCTCCTGGCCCGAATCCTCCTCTGGCTCGCCTATCCCGTTGTCCTTCTTCTCAGCGGCTTCTTCAGCGACGACGAGCGCGGCTGGCTGAGTCGTCTGCGCAACCCCGGGGAGCTGCTGAGGAGCCTTCGCTCTGTTCACACGCGACAGCCCGTCGTGGACGGCCAGCTCTCAGAGGTTTACGAGGCGGAGCGAATGGACGAGGACGCGCGCCTGTAATCCTCTCCGGCCCGGTCGCGGAGGCTTTCGCCCCGGGAAGGAAAAAGCGCCTGGCGAGCGTGAGTCCAGTAGATGCGCGCCGGCCGGTTCGGCAAGACCGTCGCGACCGCTGCCCGCACGGCATAGGCCCAGGCGGTGAGGACGCGAACCGCGAGGGCAGCCGCCCGCCTGTGGTGCTTGCGCATGTAGAGGTCCCGGTTGCGGTGGAATTCGACGATGCGCGGCAGGCCGGCGGCGAGGTCGGTGGAGAGCTGGTCATGGTGGACCGCCCTCGCCGCGGGGACGAAGAGGGTGCGCCAGCCGGACTCGGCCAGGCGCTTGCAGAAGTCGCACTCGTCGTAGTAGACGAAGAAGTCGCGATCGAGGTAGCCGACCGCCGCCGCCGCCTCGCGCCGCACCATCAGCGCGCTCGACTGCGCCCAATCGACGGGGCGCGTCTCCGACCCCCTGCTCTGCACGGTGAGCAGGCGGTGCAGGAAGAGCGCCCCGGCCAGGGCGGTGCCGACCCCTGGGAAGCGCCAAGCGCAGGGAACCGGGGCGCCGCCGGAGTCGAGCAGCTGCGCCGTCGCCGCTCCGGCCCGGGGCTCTGCGTCGAGCGCCGCGATCAGGGCGCGGGCGGCGCCGAGGCGAAGCTCGGAGTCCTCGTTGAGCAGCAGGCAGTAGCGACCGCGCGCCTCGCCCAGCAGCCGCGAGTCGTTCGCCGCCTTGCCTTCGCGCCGCTCGAGGCCGATCAGGCGCATCTCGCCGGCTCGGCGGGTCTGACGGTTCCGGTCCCAGTCCTGGGCCCCCTCAGCCGAACCGTCGGTCGAGGCGTTGTCGAGGACGAGGATCTCCCCCTCAACCCCGTCCGGATGGGTGCGCTCGATCGCCTCCAGGCAGGCGAGCAGGTGCTCGCGGCCATTCGTGTTCACGACGCAGTAGGAGAGCGCGGGGGGCACCCTCGCCACCATAATCGCCCGCTATGCAGGACCCAATCCGTGTCCAGCTGGTCGACCCCTCGGCCTTCACGCCTCCGTACGACCGCGCCCTCGCCGCAGCGCTCGCGCATGAGGGCGCCGACGTAGAGCTGCTGACCAGCCGCTTCTTCTACGGGCCTGTCCCCGCGCCCGACGGCTACCGGGTGCGCGAGTGCTTCTATCGCCGCAGCGCCCGGCGGGGCCTTGGCGCGCCCGCCCGCCGCGCCTTCAAGCTGGCCGAGCACTTGCCGGACATGGTGCGGCTGCGCCGCCTTGCCGACGCCGACGCGATTCACTACCAGTGGCTGACCGTGCCGGCCCTCGACCAGGCGCTGCTGCCGCCGCTGCGCCCCCGCGTGATGACCGCCCACTACGTCCTGCCGCCGCGGCCGAGCAGGCGCCAGCTCTCGAGCGCGCGCCGCGCCTTCGGCTCGATGGACGCCGTCATCGCCCATTCCGAGCACGGAGCCCGCCGGCTGCGCGAGCAGGTCGGGCTGGAGCCGGGTCAGGTGCGGGTGATCCACCACGGCGCCTTCGACTACCTGACGCGGCTGCCCGGGGAGAAGCCGCTCCCGGCCGAGCTGGAGGGCGCGGAGGGGCCGGTGATCCTCTTCTTCGGCCTACTGCGTCAATACAAGGGGATCGACACGCTGCTCGACGCATTTCGCCGCGTCAAGGGAGCTGAGCTCTGGATCGTCGGCAATCCGCGCATGGAGGTCGAGCCGTTGCGGTGCCTCGCTGAGGAGGCGCCCGGTCGCGTTCGCTTCCTGACTCGCTTCGTCGAGGATGCCGAGATCCCGGCGATCATGCGCCGCGCCGACATCGTCGTCCTGCCCTATCGCGACGCCGAGCACTCCGGCGTCCTCTACGCCGCCCTCGCCTTTGGCAAGCCGCTCGTCCTCAGCGCCGTCGGCGGCTTCCCCGAGGTCGCCGAGCGGGGCGCCGCCCGCCTCGTCCCGCCCGATGATCCAATGGCGCTCGCCGTGGTCCTGTCTGAGCTCGTCGGCGACGAGACAGCGCGGGCCGAGCTGGGCGATGCGGCTGCCCGTGCGGCAGCCGGCTCCTACTCCTGGGAGGAGGCCGCCCGCCAGACGCTCGCCCTCTACCAGGACCTGCTCGAGCGGCGGTAGCGCTTCCGGTGCGCCTTATGCACCTATAGCGGACAAAAAGCGCACCGGAAGCAGATAATCCCCCGGTGCTCGCCGCGCTCTTCTGGATTTCCGCGGGATTGATCTTCTACACGCACCTCGGCTACCCGCTCGTCCTGCGCGGGTTGGTCGCACTGCGCAGGCGTCCCACCCTGCGCCCCGGCACCTGGGCAGAGCTGCCGCGCGTCTCGCTGATCGTCGCCGCCTTCGACGAGGAGCAGGTGATCGCCGCGAAGGTCGCCAACGCGCTCGCGCTCGACTACCCGCGCGAGCGGCTCGAGCTGATCGTCGCCTCCGACGGCTCCAGCGACGCAACCGTGGAGCGGGCGCGCGAAGCCGGAGCCGACCTCGTCCTCGACCTGCCCCGCGGCGGCAAGGTCGCCGCGCAGAACGCCGCCGCCGAGCGCGCCGCTGGCGAGATCCTCGCCTTTTCCGATGCCAACAGCAGCTGGGCGCCCGACGCGCTGCGGCACCTGATCGAGCCCTTCGCCGATCCTCGCGTCGGGTACGTCTGCGGCCAGGTCCGCTTCCTCGATCCCGGCGGCGGCAATCTCGAGGGCGCCTACTGGCGCTACGAGATGGCGGTGCGCGAGCTGGAGTCCGGCCTGGCCGGCGTCACCGCCGGCAACGGCGCCGTCTACGCGGCACGTGCCGAGGACTACATCGCGCTGCCGCCGGCCGGCAGCCACGATCTCTCGCTCCCGTTCCTGCTGGCCAAGCGCGGCAGCCGCTCGCTCTACGTGCCTTGGGCGCGGGCCGAGGAGAAGATGGTGCCGACGCTCGAGGGCGAGCTGGCCCGCAAGCGGCGGATGATGGTCGGCCTCTGGGACATCGTCGTGGGGGAAGGGATGTACCGCCCCGGCGGCTACCCGCCGCTCTATGCCCTCGAGATCGCCTCGCACCGGCTGCTGCGCTACGCGACGCCGTTCCTGCACCTGCTCGCGCTGGCGGCGAACGCGGCGCTTGTCGGCCGGGGCTGGGTCTACGCGGTGACGCTCGCCGCCCAGCTCGCGGTGCTCGCCGCCGCCCTCCTGGCACGGGTCCTGCCGCTCGCTCCGCTTCGTGTCGCGCGCTACTACGTGCAGACCACCGCCTCGATCGTCCTCGGCCTCTGGGACCGGATGCGGCACGGTGCGCCGGGCGCCTGGGACAAGGCCGAGGGAACGAGGTGAGATGCCGAGAGCCTTCGACATCCTGATCGCGGCCCTGGCCCTGGTCGTCCTCGCGCCGGTTCTGCTGATCGCCGCGGTCGCGATCAAGCTGGGCAGCCGTGGACCGATCGTCTACCGGCAACGGCGGGTGGGAAAGGACGGCCGCGAGTTCGAGCTCTTGAAGCTGCGGACGATGGTGCAGGGCTCCGATCCGGTCGGCGTCGGCAGGGTCGTCGCCCGCGACGACCCGCGGGTCACGGCGGCCGGCCGGGTGCTGCGGCGCACCTCTCTCGACGAGCTCCCGAACCTGGTCAACGTCCTGCGCGGCGAGATGGCGATCGTCGGCCCCCGCCCCACCATCCCCGCCCAGGTGAAGGACTACACGCCGTTTCAGCACCGTCGCCATGAGGTGCGCCCCGGGCTGACGGGTTGGGCTCAGGTCCAGGGCCGCGCCGGCATCCCCTGGAACGAGCGGATCGAGCTCGACGTCGAGTACGTCGAGCGCCGCGGCTTCCGCCTCGACCTTCGCATCCTCGCCAAGACCGCCTGGCTGCTCCTCACCGGCCACGGCCTCGCGCCCGACTGAAGCCGATGGGCCTGAAACGGGACGTATGCTCCCGTTCCAGGCCGATCGGCCGGCCGGTTAATAGGGTTGGGGTGTGAGCGAGCTGCCCGCCGTCGACCTGCGCCCGTTCGAGCCCGGCGACGCGGCCGCCGTGCATCGCTGGTTCAACAACCCGGAGGCGACGCGGACGCTGATGGAGCAGCGCGACGGCTTCTCGCTGGAGGAAGCCGAGGCGTGGGTGCGGCGGGCGATGGACGGTTCCGGCGAGGACCGCAAGTACGCGATCGTCGTCGAGGGATACGACGAGCCGGTCGGCTTCACCGCCCTCTACGGCCTGTTCCGGCAGACGGCGCCGGAGCTGGGAGCGCTGATCGGCGACGACGTGCGCGGCAAGGGGGTCGGCCGCCGGGCCGAGGCGCTGACCATCGCCCGGGCCTTCGACGAGTTCGGCGCCCACCGCGTCTATGGCCGCATCCCGGCCCGCAACGAGGTCGCCAAGAAGACCGTCGCCGGCCTCGGCTGGAAGCACGAGGGGACGCTGCGCGCCCACCTGCGCCGCCCGGACGGCGTCGACGACTGCGAGGTCTGGGGCGTGCTGCCCGACGAGTTTCGAGCGGCGGCGGCGGACCTCCTCGAGCCGCGATGAGCGACGAACGCGCGGCGGCGGGCGGGGCGTCCGTCGAGCTGCTCGCCGATCGCGGCGCGGCGGCGGAGAGCGATGAGTTCTTCCGCTCGCGGCCCTTCCTCGACGCCGAGGGAGTCACCCACACGCTGCGCGTCCCGGCCGGCGGCATGGAGCTCTTGGCGCCGTTGATCGTCCGCGAAATTCCCGCTGAGGGCGGCTGCGATGCCGTCTCCCCCTACGGCTACCCGGGGGTCGCCGCCGCCGGCCCGCCGGCGGGACCGGCGCCGCCACTCGATCCGGCGACGATCGACTTCGCGTCGACCGGTCTCGTCACGATTTTCCTCCGCCACACCCTCGCCGAGCCGCCGCTGAGCGGCACTGCCGCGCGCAACGTCGTCCAGATCGCCGACCCGGCGCTGGCGGCGAAGAGCCGCGGCAGCGATCGCAACCAGATCAACAGGAACCGTCGCGCCGGCTACGCGGTCGAGCTGGTGCCGGGGCCCGATGCCGACGCCGGCCAGCGCGCCGGCTTCCTCACCGCCTACGAGGAGACCATGCGCCGCGCCGGCGCCGGCGAGCGCTACTTCTTCGGCGCCGCCTACTTCGACCGCATTTTCGAGTCGCCGCGGAGCTGGCTGGCCATTGCGCGAGCGCCCGCGGGCGGGGTCGCCGCCGCGTCGGTGGTCGTCCACAGCGACGGCTTCCTGCACTACTACCTGAGCGGCACCGCCGACGCCCATCTCGGCGACTCGCCGATGAAGAACGTCGTGGCCGCGCTGATCGAGCTCTCAGCCGAACGCGGCGTGCCGCTGAACCTCGGCGGCGGCCTATCCCGCGGCGACCGGCTGGAGGAGTTCAAGCGCGGCTTCGCCAACCGCGAGCAGCCCTGGCACGTCTCCGAGATCGTCTGCGACCGCGCAGCCTACGATCGCCTCTCGGCCGGCCATCCCGCGAGCGGGTTCTTCCCGGCGTACCGCGGCCGGTAGGCGCTACCGGGGTTCGGCGGGGGTGGGGCCTTTGAGCCCAAAGGCGCTGACCGGCTCGCCGCCGTATTTGCCCCAGGTCGCCTTGCCGAAATCGCGAATCGCGTCCAGCGTGATCGCCCCTTTGTACTTGGGGCAGCCGATCAGGTTGGTCCAGGTCGTCGCCGCCACTTCGTAATCCATGTTTTCGTTCGGGAAGAGCAGCGTGCCGCCGTACATCGTGTCGTAGGCCCCCTTGAGAGCCAGCTGGTCTTCCTCGGGCAGGTCGGGGCTGTACTGGATCTCCATCCGCCCGTGCTCGAGCGAGTGGACGATGAAGATTTCGCCCGGCATTTCGCTGTAGGCGCCGTCGGCCTGCTGGTAGGGGGGTTCGACGTGGTTGCCCGAGGTCGGTGGGCTGGTCTTGTAGTTCGGGGTCGGAGAGCTCGGCGAGATGTGGGTGTGACCCTCATCCTTGAGCTTCAGCCGCAGATCGCAGCCGGCCTGTTTGGCCGCCTGCTTCAGGTCCGTCACCTTCACCTTCGGCGGCGCCGTCCCCTCTCGCTCGTCGGGCTCGATTCCGTTGGTCGAGCCGCTTCCCTGGTTGATGTGGGCTTCGCCTCCGCCTCCTCCGCTGGAGGAGGCGATCAGCGCCACGACGCCGGCGACGACGAGCAGGCCGATCAGGGCGGCGACGCCGTAGACGGCGAGCAGTCGGCGGCGGTCGGCCTTCTCCTGGCTCGACTCGCGTTCCTGCCGCGCTTGGCGGAGACGCTCCCTCTCTTCCTCCCTGCGATTGGCCACGTGCGGCGCTTATCCTGCCACAGGCGCGGTCGCCTGGCGGTTGCCGTTGTGGGCCCCGCCCGATTTGCCGCTGGCCCAGACTTCGTCGAGGAACCGCGCCAGCTCACCGTTGAGCCGCTCCGGCCGGGTCCTCCACTCGAGGATCGAGTTGGCCTCGAGCAGCCGGGAGCGGCGCAGCTCCTCGACCAGCATGCCGGAGTCGCTGAAGGGATGCAGGGGGTCCCGGGGGTGCCCGACGATCAGGGCCGGCTTGTCGATCAGCTGTCGTTTCTCGCGAGGCGGAGCGGTCTCGCCGAGCAGCAGCCCCTCGAGCACCGCCACCGACGGGCCAGGCCGCCGCCGCAGCCAGTCGAGCCCGATGTCGACTAAGAAGTTCGTCCGCGGCAGCAGCGAGGCGAAGCGGGAGCTGAGCTCGAACCCGACCCGCCCCATCCGCAGCCCGAGCAGGATCGGCGAGAAGATCGCGGCGACGGCGGCCAGGGCGTTGTCGAGCACCGGCATCTCGACGAAGAGGCCCTCGACCCTGGCCGGGTGGGCGACCGCGAGCTCGAGCGCGACGTTGGCGCCGAGCGACGTGCCGCCGACCACCGCCCGCTCCAAGCCCAGGTGATCCAGCAGCGCCACCACCTGCTCGGCGAAGAGCGGCATCGAGTAGAGGCGGAGGTCATCGGGCTGGTCGGATCGGCCGTGGCCGAGCAGGTCGACGCAGATCGCCCGGTTGCCGCGCTCGGCAAGCGCCGGGCCCAGCCGCTCGAACATGTGGCGGTTCATCAGCAGCCCGTGGATCAGGACGATCGGCCGCGTGCCCTCGCCGTATTCGTCGAAGCCGATCCTGTACCCCTGGTAGCTCAGCTCGCCCATTGCCGCCACCAGTCTAGGGATCTGCAGCTAATGGCTGGTTTCGCCGACCGGATCGGCCGGCGTGCCGCGAGTTCGCTCCCAGGGGCGGGCGGCGCGCAGCGCACCCAGCACGGCCCGCGTCGCGGGCGCCCGGTTCAGCGCGTAGAAGTGGATTCCCGGCGCGCCGGCGATCAGCAGCTCGGCGCACTGCTGCGCCGCGTAAGCGACGCCGAGCGCGAACTCGGCCTCCGCGTCACCCTCGACGGCCGCGAAGGCCGCTTCGAGACGCGGCGGGATCGAGGCGTCGCACAGCTCGCAGATGCGCTTCGTCTGGGCGAAGCCGGCGACCGGGATGATCCCGGCGATGATCGGCACGTCGATTCCCTTCTCCCGAGCCGCGGCGACGAAGTCGAAGTAGACCTGGTTGTCGAAGAAGAGCTGCGTGATCAGGAACGAGGCGCCGGATTCCACCTTCGTCTTGAGGTACTCGAGGTCGGTGTCGAGGTCAGGCGCCTCGGGGTGGACCTCAGGGAAGCAGGCACCGCCGACGCTGAAGTCCCAGCCGGCGCCGATGAAGGCGGCCAGCTCAGCGGCGCTGCCCAGCCCGCCCTCGGGCTGGACGAAGTCGGCTTGCCCGCGAGGCGGATCGCCGCGCAGCGCGAAGACGTTCTCGATGCCGCCGGCGGCGATCCGGTCGAGGGTGGCGGCGAGGCCCTCGGCGGTCTCGCCCACACAGCTCAGGTGGGCCATCGTCTCGAAGCCCAGGTCGTCCTTCAGCGCCCGCGTGATCTCGACCGTCCCGTCGCGGGTGGAGCCGCCGGCGCCGTAGGTGACGGAGACGAAGTCCGGTTCCAGCTCGCGCAGCGAGGCCGCCGTGGAGAAGAGCCGCTCGGTCGCCTCCTCGCTCTTCGGGGGGAAGAGCTCGATCGAGAAGAGCGGCCTTTTCGAGTCGAGGATCTGGTCGATGCGCATTCGAGCAGGGTAGCCGCGGCCGGCCTCCGAGGCGATTTCAACGGAGTTTGCGGGATCGCCGACGACACCGCCCTGGACGTGGGCAGGCGAGCGGATTAAGTTGATCCTGCGACTGGGAAAGACAGGCCCCGCGGAAGCCGAGCGGGACACCATCTTGAAGGTGGCGCAAAAGGCTTCTACGTGCGAAGGCTACGCGCGAGGCAGGCTTTGGGCGTCATCCCCGGTCGTTTTTCGTTGCGCTGGCGACCGGGTCTGTCCGGCCGCGCGCCTAGCTTCCCACCCGGCCGTCGAGTGCCTGCCCTCGCCGGCCCGCGTACCGGGGCGCATCTGGGAGTCGGCGTTGTTGGCTATCCCGTGAACCGCCAGCAACTAGCCCGCCTTCTCCCATACCCTCCGTCGGATGAGCGACGAGCTGCGCTACGAGCGGGTCGGAGCGGCTGCCGTGCTGACCATCGACCGACCCGCCCGGCGCAACGCGATCGATGCTGCCGCCGCCGCTGCCTTCCGGCGGGGCCTGGAGGACTTCGAGGCCGATGCGGAGGCGCGGGTTCTCGTCCTGACCGGCGCCGGCGGGCAGGCATTCTGCGCTGGCGCCGACCTGAAGGCGATGGACCTCGACGTCGACCATCCCGCCGGGCCGATGGGGCCCAGCCGCCTCATCCCGGCCAAGCCGGCGATTGCCGCGATCGACGGCTGGTGCCTGGCCGGCGGCGTCGAGCTGGCCCTCTGGTGCGATCTCCGGATCGCCACCCCGCACTCGACCTTCGGCCTCTTCGAGCGCCGCTGGGGGGTGCCCCTGGTCGACGGCGGCACGCAACGGCTGCCCCGCGTCGTCGGCATGGGGCGAGCCCTCGAGCTGATCCTCACCGGCCGCCCGGTCGAGGCGGAGGAGGCCCACCGAATCGGCCTGGTCAACGAGATAGCGGAGCCCGGCCGCCACCTGGGCCGCGCCCTGGAGCTGGCCGAGCGAATCGCCGGCTTCCCGCAGGAGACCATGCTCGCCGACCGCCAAGCGGCGATCGAAGGCTTCGGTCTGCCCCTGAAGGAGGGCTTGGCCTTAGAGCACGAGCTGGGCCGAGAGGTGCTCGATGTCGCCGTCAGAGGGGCGGCCCGCTTCGCCTCGGGAGAGGGCCGTCACGGCGAAGGCGTCTGACGCCCCAGCGATCACCCCTCGCGAGTCACCCGCCGCATCTCGTCTTCCGCCGCTTCGGGGCCCAGGTAGGGCATCAGCACGGCGAAGACGAGGTCGGGCAGGAGCCGCTTCAGCTCCGGGCCGCGCCCGGCCCGAACCTCGTCGAAGATCATCGAGGTGGCGCCGCCGATCGCGAAGCGGGCGGTATCGGCCGGCAGCTCCTCGCCCTGGCCGGAATACCTGCGGCCCTCCTCGAGGAAGGGAGTGAAGCGGGTCAGCATGGCCCGGTAGCGCTCGCGTGCGTCGTCGCCGGCGGCCGTCACCTCGACCATCGCCATGCGGGCGATGTCCGCCTCCATCGCCAGCAGCTCGACCAGCGCCCCGAGGCCGGCCGCGATCTGCTCGGGCCAGGGCTCGCGCGAGGCCGCCTCGAAGGCGGCTGTCACGTGCGCCACCAGCACGTCGAAGACGGCGTCGTAGGCCTCCAGGAAGCAGGCCTCCTTGCTCTCGAACATCGCGTCGAAGGTCTCCTGCGAGACGCCGGCGTACTCGACGATGTCGCCCACGGTCGTCGCCTCGTAACCCTTCGCCGCCGCCATTCGCACGGTTGCCTCCATCAGGCGCTCGCGCTCCGAGCGGATGGCGTAGGCCCGCGGCAACTCATGACGATCGAGCGGTGCTTCTGGATTCGAAGTGGATGGCGAATCCATCGAATTCAATGTAGGGCAGGACTTCGGGCCTGTCCAACGAGGTGCCGCGCTAGACGCGGGCGGCCTGCATCTCGGTGCTCGCCGCCTCAGCACCGAAGTAGGGCAGGACGGCGAAGTACATGAACTCGGGCAGGAGCGCCCGAAAGCCGTCAGTTGCCCCGGTGGAGAGCCGCGAATGGACGATCGCGTGGATGCCGGCGACGATGCCCTCCGGGGCGATCTGCGGAGGGGCCTCGCCCTCGTTGGATTCGAGGCGCGCCAGATCGATGAAATCGGCCGCTCTTTTCATCGCTTCGGCCCGTCTTTCCAACGCCTTGGAGCCGGCGGCATGGACCTCGACGATCACGCCGCGGCCGAAATCGGGTTCGGCATCGAGGCAGTCGAGCAGCGCCCCCAGTCCGGCCCGGAGCTTCTCCCGCCACGTCCCTTCGCGGCGGCCGGCCGTCTTCACGACCGCTTCCAATCGCTCTATGCCCATCTCCAGCGCCGCCAGATAGCACTCGTCCTTGTCGGCGAAGTTGTCGTAGAACGCCTGCCGATAGAGCCCGGTTCGGTCGAGAACCGTGCGTACCGAGGTGGCGTCGTACCCCTCCGCCCCGACTGCCTCGAGCATTCCCTCGAGAATCTTTTCGCGCTTGGGGGAATTCACAAGCTCGAGCTTCGGGGAGCGGGACGCCGCTTCCACTTCCCTGGTCCTGCCGGTCCCCTCAGCCCCTGCCCGGACGTTGGTTGCGGCCTGGATCCGCATCGCTTCCCCTTCCTCGTGATCTAGGGAACTGCTTGTCTGGCCTCCGGTACTGTACCGGTATATCGCTGATCCGTCCAGCTTGAAAGTCGCCCTCCCGGGAGTAGCCTGAATTTCGTGGCTGAGCGTGTCCCCCAGGCAACCAGAATGCCTCCCGGGCGGCATCCGCTGCCGCGCGAGTTCATCACTCGCCACCAGCGCGCCCGCATCGTCGCGGCCCTCGCCGAGGAGACGGTCGAGAAGGGCTATCGGGCCGTCACCGTCGCCGACATCGTGCGCCGGGCGGGAATCGCGCGCAACACGTTCTACGAGAACTTCTCCTCGAAGGAAGACTGCTTCCTGGCCGCATCGGAGTTCGCCGTCAAAGAGGCGCTGCGCCGCGTGGTCGACGCCGCCAGCAGGGTCGACGCCTGGCCCGCGAGGGTCAATACCGGCCTGGCGGCCTTCCTGCACTACGTCGCCACCGAGCCGGCGCTGGCCCGCACCTGCATCGTCGAGGCGCTCTCCGCCGGGCCCGCCGCGGTCGAGCGCTACGAACGCTCGATCCAGGCCTTCGTGCCGCTCTTCCGGATGGGACGCAAGGTGGCGCCGAAGGGCGAGAGCCTGCCGGCGACACTCGAGGAGACCATCGTCGGCGGGATCTTCTGGATCATCTACCAGCGGATCGTCATGGGTCAGGTGGAGGAGATCGAGCAGCTCCTTCCCGAGCTGGTCGAGTTCTCGCTGACGCCGTACGTGGGCGCCGAGGCGGCAAAGCGCGCCGCGGCCGAGTCCTCCTAAGGCTGGGACTGGGGGTCTCATGCCCTAGTGCTCACCGAGACTCGCGAGGAGACGGGCAGCTCCGAGCGTGCCCAAATCGTCGCGGCGCTGGTCGAGATCGCCGCCGAGCGGGGCTACGGCGAGACGACGATCGACCTCATCCTCGAGCGGGCCGGCCTCGACCGCCCCGCCTTCGACCGCCACTTCCGCGGCAAGTACGACTGCTTCCTCTCGGCCTGGCAGGACCAGAACGAGGATTGCCTGAGGACCATGGTGCGGGCGTACGAGAGCTGCGAGGCGTGGCCGGACCGGCTCCGCGCCGTGGCCTACGAGGTGATCGAAAACCTGCGCGACGATCCCTGCCGGGCCTCCTTCGGCGTCGAGGTGCTGGCGGCCGGCGACGCGGCGAGGGCCCGCCGCGACATGACGATGCGGGTGATCGCCTCGCTGATCGACGCGGGCCGCCAGGAGATGGAGGACCCCGAAGCCGTTCCCCACACAACCGCGGAGGCGCTGGCGGGCTCGGCCTACGGCCAGATCTACTCCCGCGTCGTGCGCGGCGCGGTGGACGAGCTGCCCGACCTGGTCCCGCAGCTGATGTCGGCGGCGGTCATGCCGTATTTGGGTATGGAGGCGGCTATGGCCGAGCTGAGCCGCGAATCCGCCGAGTCAGGGGGATATGCTCGCGGAGTGGCACGTAAACGGGCCGGCAAATCAGAGGACCCGCCGTCCGACGGGGCGGAGGGCTATCCCCCTGAGCTGGCCCGACTACCGCCCGGCCGTCACGGGCTACCCCGGGAGTTTGTCACCCATAATCAGCGGGAGCGCCTGATCGCCGGCATCGCCGAGGCAATCGCCGAGCACGGCTACTCGGGCACGACGATCGCTCACATCACGCGGGCCGCGGCGGTCTCCCGCCGCACCTTCTACGAGCACTTCTCGAGCAAGGACGAGTGCTTCGTCGCCGCCTACGACACCGTGATGAAGGAGCTGCGCGAGCGCGTCTCGGCGGCCTTCGAGGAGTCCGAGGAGTGGCCGCGGGCGATCAAGGCCGGGATCGACGCGATGCTGCGGTTCCTCGCCGCCGAGCCGAACCTCGCCCGGCTCTGCATGGTCGAGGCCCTGGTCGCCGGTCCCGCGGTGGTCGAGCGCTACGACGCGGCGATCCAGAGCTTCGTCCCCTACTTCCAGGAGGGCCGGAAAGGGCGGCCGCCCGAGGTTCTCTCGCGCCTCTCACCGACCACCGAGGAAGCGCTGGTCGGCGGCATGGTCTCGCTGATCTCGCGACGGATCATCGCCGGCAAGGCCGAGGAGCTCGAGGAGCTGCTCCCCGACCTCGTCGAGTTCACGCTGACGCCCTACCTCGGCAGCGCCGAGGCGGCGGAGATCGCCAAGAGCGACTGAAGGCTCCCGGGGACGTGCCGGGAGTTATGCACCCATAGGGACCGGTAACTCCCGGCACGTCAGCCGGCGCGGCGGATCTCGGCGTCGAGCGCTTGCGCGGCGGTCCGGGCGGCCTCGGCGAAGTCCTCGCCGGAGGATGCGTAGAGGATCGAGCGCGAGGCGGCAATTATGAAGGCGTCGCTGCCGGCGTCGCGGTTGGCGGCCACCACGGCGGCGACGTCGCCGCCCTGGGCGCCGACACCGGGGACGAGGATCGGCATCCCGGCCGGGACGTCCTCGCGCACCGCCCGCATCTCCTCGGGGTAGGTGGCGCCGACGACCAGGCCGCAGTTGCCCGCCGCGTTCCAGCCGCCGGCGACGGCGCGGGCGACGTGGCGGTAGAGCGGCAATCCGTCATCGGTGACGAGGTCTTGGAGCTCGCCGGCGCCGGGGTTCGAGGTGCGGGCGAGGACGAAGACCAGCTTGTCGGCCCGGGCGAGGAAGGGCGCAAGTGCCTCGCCGCCCAGGTACGGGTGCACGGTGATCGCGTCGGCGCCGAGCCGGTCGAAGGCGGCGGCGACGTAGCCGGCGTTGGTCGAGCCGATGTCGGCGCGCTTGGCGTCGAGGATCACGAGCGCGTCCGGCGCGGCGGCGCGGATCGCAGCGATCGTCTCCTCGAGCGCGTGGAAGCCGTCCTCGCCCAGCGCCTCGTAGAAGGCGGAGTTCGGCTTGTAGGCGCAGGCGAGGTCGGCGGTTGCCTCGACGATGCCTCGGTTGAAGGCGATCACCCGCTCGGCCGCCGGGGCCGCCGGTGAGATCGAGGCGGGGATCCGCCCCGGATCGGGGTCGAGCCCGATCGTCAGGTGCCTTCCCCCAGCGAAGTGCGCCGCCAGCAGCTCGGCGCAGGGGTCGGGCCGGTCCATTCCGGCAGCGTATCTGGCGTCCCCCTACTCCTCGCCGAAGAGCTGCAGGAAGGCGAGCCGGCTGAGGTCGTTGAGCAGCAGCTCGGCGCCGTCGCTGCGGCCGGCGGCGAGCTCGATGCAGAGCGATTCCTCGATCGCGCCGGCGACGAAGCCGGCGGTCATCGGGCTTGCGCCGGCGCGTGCGCCGGGCTCATCGCGCGCTGAGTCGAGCGCGGCGGTTAGGCGCTCCACCTGGCGCTGGTGGGCGAGCCAGGCGTCGCCGCGCGCCGCCCGCACCTCCAGCATCAGCGCCTTCGCCAGCAGCGGCTGCTCGGCGACGAAGCGCAGCAGCTCCGCCAGCCCGCCACGGAAGCCCTGGCGCCAGCTCGGAGCCTGGCGGCAGGCCGTCAAGATCTCGGCGGCGAGCCGCTCGGCCGCCGCCTCGTAGGCACGGGCAAAGCAGGCCTCCTTGCTGCCGAATCGGCGGTGGAAGCGGTCCTGCGTGATGCCCGCCCTCTCGGCCACCTCCTTTACGGTGGTATTCGCGTATCCATGCTCTCCCACCGCAAGCAGCATCGCGTCGAGCACTGCGAGGTCCGTGCTGGTCTCGGGAGCCACCTCCTCCCAGGAGCGAACGGCGCGCAATGGCCCAGGTGCTTCCATTCAGGATACCATAGCTTATGTTTGGGAACTTTCCCTATCTCATGTACCTGTTTCGTACCAATGGGAACTGGCGCTATCCTGGGGGGATGCGAGCCCTGCCAGGAAAGGCCTCGCGGCAGCCGCCCGGCGACGAGCCGGTCGGCCGACACGCGGCCGCGGCAGATCAACGCCGCCGGATCCTCGAGGCAACCGCCGAGCTGATCGCGGCGCAGGGCTATCAGGAGACCACCATGGAGGAGATCGTCCGCCGGGCGAAGGTGGGCTACGCGACCTTCTACAAGCACTACCCCGACAAGGAGGCTGCCTTCCTGGCGCTCCTCGATGCTGCGACCGACCGCACGGTCAGCCGGGTGGAAGACGCCTACCAGCGCGAAGAAGGCCCCTGGCCGGACCGGGTCGGCGCGGCCCTCGGCGTCCTCTTCGCCGATGTCGCCGCCCATCCCGCCGTCGCCCGTGCCGCCCTGGTCGAGGCTGTCGCCGCCGGCCCCGAGGCGGCCGCGAAGCACGAGGCGGCGCTGAAGCGCCTGGCGCCGCTGCTGCGACCCGGCCGCGAGCTCAGCCCGCGCCGAGCGGAGCTGCCCGAGAGCCTGGAGGAGACGCTTGCCGGCGGCGTCGTATGGGTGATGGGCCAGCGCCTGGTCGCCGGCGAGGCGGACAAGCTGCGCGGCCTCCTGCCGGAGACCCTCGAGTTCGTCCTCCGTCCCTACGTCGGCGAGGACGAGGCGGCACGGGAGGCCGGCGAGGTCGCCGACGCGATCTCCGCCTAGCCCGCCGAGCCGATGGCCGCCGAAGAGCTCGGCCCCCTGCCCGCGGGCCGCCACGGCTACAGCCGCGAGCAGGTCGCCCACCATCAGCGCGAGCGCCTGATCGCCGGCCTCGCCGAAGCGGTCGCCGAGAAGGGCTATGCCGAGGTGACCCTCTCCGACGTCGTCAAGCACGCCAAGGTCTCGCGCCGCGTCTTCTACGCCAACTTCGAGGGCAAGGAGCAGTGCTTCCTCGCCGCCTTCGACGTCGTCGTCGATCATCTGCGCGAGCTGGTCTCAGAGGCCGTCGATGGAATTGGCGATTGGCCGCACCAAGCGATCGCCGCCATCCGCGCAACGCTCGAGTTCCTCTCCTCCGAGCCGGACCTCGCCCGCCTCTGCCTGGTCGAGTCGCGCGGGGCCGGGCCCGCGGTCTCGGCCCGCTTCAACGAGGCGGCGGGGGAGATGGCGCCGTCGCTGGCGGAGGGCCGCGGGCTTCGCCCGGAGGCAGAGCGTTTGCCCGACTCCACCGAGGACTCCACGATCGGCGCCCTCGTCTCGCTCGCCTACCGCAAGGTCGCCGCCGGCGAAGCCGAGCAGTTGGCCGATCTTCTCCCGGATTGCGCCGAGCTGCTTCTCATGCCCTACCTGGGCCCTGGCGAGGCCGCCCGCCTCGCCCACGAAGCGCTGTAGCGGTTCTCGGTACTGGCATACCCCGTTCTGGGAACGCCTCTGGGAACGGCCTTTTTCTTTTGGGAACGACGGCTTGACACAGCTTTCCCGAAGTGCTTCACTGGCCCAGTCGGTACGACTACAACCCTCTGGGAACTAGTCGCCCCCGACACTCAGGGAACGAGCAGTACAGGGAAAACCGAGCCGGGAGGGCCGCCAGGGAGCGGCCGGCAGAGGGCTCAGGGACAAGGAGAGAGCTACGTGAGACGCCATCGCGCTGAGGCGCATTGCGAGGCCGGCCCATCGAGCCCGGCAGTCACCACTACGGGAGGAGCTGAGTAACCATGCTCTCGAAGCTGCGCGAACGCCCCGGCATTGCCAACCTCAGCGCCCTGCTCGGCATATCCCTGACCACTTTCCTGGGCGGCATGGCCTTGATGGCGTCGACGGCCGGCGCAGTGGAAACTCACTCCTTTCTCGGCACCTTCGGCACGGCGGCTCAGCCAAGCTTCGGCAGCCCCGCAGGCCTGGCAGTCGACCAGTCGACCGGAGACCTGCTCGTGATCGACACGAGCGCTGGGACGGTTTCGCGCTTCAACCCGGACGGCACCCCGGCCAACTTCTCGGCGTTGGGGACGAACGTGATCGACGGTCAGGGCCTCGGCGACGGGACGCCGCAGGGCGGGCTCAACTTCGGCGCGCCGCAGGAAGTCCAGGTCGCGGTCGACAACTCGGGCACGGCGACCGACGGCGACATCTACGTCACCCGGACGAGCAGCCCCACGCTGATCGACATCTTCGCCTCTACCGGCGCCTACCTCGGCCAGCTCACCGAATCGAGCGAAGGCGCCTTCGGCAGTGTCTGCGGTGTGGGAGTCGATTCCAGCGGCGCTGTCTACGTCGGCGACATGGGCGGCCGAATCCACAAGTACGTTCCGGCCTCCAATCCGCCGGTCAACGCTGACAACGTCGCCAACTTCAACTTTTTCGGAGAACCACTTTGTGGAATTGCTCCTGGGGACGGGACCAGTGCCGGCCTGCTCTTCGTCAGGACCGCGTATGGGTTCGTCTACTCATTCGACAGCTCGACCGGTCAAGAGCTGAGTTCGATCGAAATCGAAGAAGGCGCCGCCGTCTCGGTCGACCCCGGAACCGGCCACCTCTACGTCCTCCAAGGCTCCAAATTCATTGAGTTCGACGCACGGCCCGGTTTCGAAACGCGTATCTCGAGCGTTTCCACGCAAGGCGCAAGTCAGGGGATCGCGGTACGCGCCTCGACCGGCGACGTCTACGTGGCCAACGGCAACAGCGGACAAATCGAAGTCTATGGACCGCTTGAGGTCTTCCCTGACGTGGGAATTCTTCCCGCGACCGACGTGACCGCGAGCACTGCCACGCTTCACGGCACCGTAAATCCCGACGGCGAACCGATCACCGAATGCAAGTTCGAGTACGGCAGCATGGAAAGCGGTGCCTTCGCGGAGAGCGTCCCCTGCGAAAGCTCGATACCAGCCGATTCGAACACGCATCAGGTGAGCGCCACGATCAGTGGCCTGCCCGGGGACGGCTCCGAATATCACTTTCGCCTCGTCGCCGTAAACCCAAGCGCCTCGAGTACGAGCGGAGTCGAAGTCCTCAAACGACCGGTCCGCGTTTTCACTGGTATTGCAATCGGTGCCACCAGGACCACCGCCTCGGTCACCGGCGTGGTCAGGCCCGAGGGCAAGCAGCTCACCGATTGCAGGTTCGAATACGGGCCCACCACCGCCTACGGCGCGAGCGTTCCCTGCTCGCCGAGTGCGGGATCTATACCGGCCGACTTCGGAACACACACGGTCGATGCCGACTTCGTCGGCCTAGCCGAATCGACCACCTATAACTATCGGTTGGTCATCGCCGACTCCTCCGGCGTCATGGCCGGTGCCAATCGGATTGTCACCACCCAGGTAGCCGGTGGACTTCCGGACGGCCGCGTCTGGGAGATGATCTCGCCGGTTGACAAGAACGAAAGCGACATTCGCAACCACGCAGCGGTGGCGGCAGCCGACGGAAACGGCCTCGTCTTCAGCTCCGCGGGCAGCTTCGCTGGTCAGCCGACGGCTCAGCTCAACAACTACTACTTGAGCTCTCGTGGTCCAAGCGGCTGGACGACGAAAGGCATCATGCCGCCGGGCGGACGGTTATTCGTTCAAAACGGCTATATGGGCTTCAGCGCCGATCTCTCTTTCGGTGTTGTCAGGTGGATAGAGGACGATCCCCAAACCGGCACGATCGACCCACATGCGCAGCCTGGCCTGAATCTTTACATGCGGGACAACATGTCCGGTTCATACAAGCTGCTCAACGGAACGCTGAGCGAACAGTCTTCGATCCAGGGCGGCTTCGTCTGGGGATCGCACGATTTCGGCAAGGTCGCCATCGAATCGATCAAGCCGCTGACCCCCGACGCGCCCTGTTCCGGAAATTCCTTTCAGGAAGCCTGTTCTTACGAATGGGATCACGGGGTCCTCCGGCTAGCCTCGATCTTGCCGAACGGCGAACCTACGACCGGCATGGTCGGCAATCGGCTGGTCGGCGGTAACGGCGACAATGCCGTCTCCGACGACGGCTCGCGGCTCTTCTTCGAGAGCCCCGGTACCTTCGAGGAGCACCGCCAGCTCTACGTACGGGAAAACGGGACGAGCACCAAGCTTATTTCCGAATCCGAGCGAACTCTGCCAGGCGGCGTCAGTGACAAGTTCATCAATTACCAAGGAGCCGAAGCTGCTCATGGTGGGAGGGTCCTTTTCACCACCGAAAGCTCGCTCGCCGACACCGACACCGACACCACCAACGACCTCTATCTCTACGATTTTTCCCTTCCAGCGGGCGAACGGCTGACGCTCCTCTCCGAAGATCATGATCCGTCGGCGCCAACCGGTGCGCAGGTGGAAAGCGGCAACGGTCCGGAAAACCAGCAGAGCGCTGGCGGGGTGCTCGGTCGAAGCGAGAATCTGCGTCGCGTTTACTTCGTCGCCCAAAACCAAATTTTGCCGGGTGAGCCCAGCGCCCCCGGACCCAAGCTCTATCTGTGGGACGACACCGGAGAAACCGCTGAGCTGACCTACATCGCGACTCTGTCCCCAAGCGACCTTTTCGACTGGCAGGGCCAGAATATCTACGAAAACCACACTTCGATGAAGCCGGCACGGGTAAGCCCCGATGGCAGATTCGTCGCCTTTCTCACCTCGGCCGACCTCACCTCGGCCGACGAAGGGCAGCAGCAGGACATCTATTTTTACGATGCCGTGACGAAGTCCCTCCAATGCGCTTCGTGCCGTGCTGACGCCACCGCTACCACCGGCCCGGTCGCATTCGACTCAACCGGCGTCTACGCTGCGCCGGTTAACCACCTGCTGGAGAACGTCTCCGACAGTGGTCAGCTCTTCTTCCAGACCTCGCGAGGCCTTTTGCCGCGTGATTCCAACGGCAAAACTGACGTTTACGAGTATTACCAGGGTCGTTTGCGCCTCATTTCCTCAGGCAGCGGCGATTCCGACTCGTATTTCCTCGACGCCTCGCCGAGCGGCAACGACATCTTCATTGCCAGCCGGGACCGGCTGGTCGGCTGGGACGTGGACCGGCTATATGACGCCTACGATGCTCGCGTGGGCGGTGGGTTGCCGGAACCGGCGCCCGCGCCGCCGGCCTGCGAGGGCGATGCCTGCGAGCCACCACCCGTAGTGCCCAGCGACCCGTCGCTGTCAAGCGCCGCCTTTAACGGGCCTGGCGATCCGAGTGTACGTAAGCGGCACGTGCGCCGCTGCGCCAAGGGCAAGGTCCGCAGGCGCGGCAAGTGCCACAAGCGAGGCCCCAAATCGTCCGCTCACCGTAAGCACACCGCGACCCGCAGCCACGGCTGAGGCAATGACCAGCAAGGAGACCAGGACGATGACTCAGTTTAAGATTGCCGTTGCCGGCACCCTTGTCGCGCTGTGTGCCCTAATCGGCCCCCCGAGCGCCTCGGCGGCCTTCGGCCTCAAGCCGAACTCGGTCGACGCGACGGTGCTCGACCAGGCTGGCAATACCTACACGCAAGCCGGCGGGCATCCGTTCAGCGTCACCACGGAATTCAAGCTCAACACGGCTCTGAGCACCAATGAAAGTGATTCGACCTTCGGCCTGCCGATCTCCGAGGAAGCACCGCTGCGGAACGTCAAGGTCGAAGCGCCGCCTGGGCTCGTCGCCGACCCCACCGCCACGCCGAAATGCACGCTCGCCCGCGTGTTGGCTGGTGGGGCGCTCCTCGCCACCGAATGCTCAGACAGCGAACAGGTCGGTATCGCACACACTAACTTCATTCTTTTCAGTCATGTCATAGACTACGAATCGCCCATTTATAGCCTCTTTCCCGAACAGGGACAGGCGGCATTGTTCGCCTTCAAGGTCATTTCCCCTGTGGTGGTCGCCGTGCCGAGCTTGCGCAGCGAAGGAGACTATGGCTTCGACTTCAACGTCCTCAACATCGACCAGTCGGTACCGGTGACTGGCAGCAAATTCACCCTTTGGGGAGTGCCAGCGAGTCCGGCGCACGACAATGAACGCGGGTTCTGGGTGTTCAATATATTCCGACGCTGCAGCAATCTTACGGCGCCACCGTGCAAAAGCGGTGCCCCACTGAAACCGTTCCTGACGCTGCCAACCGATTGCCCCCACGGCCCCTACGGGGTTCGCACCGAAGTGCAGTCATGGCGTGGTCAAAGTGACTCGGCGACCTTCGTCACGCAAGACGACGAAGGCAATCCGGTCGGCGTTACCCGTTGCGAGCGGGTACCGTTTGAACCCTCCATATCGGCTGCCACGACTACGGACAACGCCGAGTCGCCTACGGGTCTCGATTTCGACCTGAAAATCCCCGATGGCGGAATCAAGAATCCCGATGGCCTTGCCCAGTCGAACCTGAAGAAGGCTGTCGTCAAGCTGCCTGAAGGCGTCACCGTCAACCCTTCTGCTGCTGAGGGCTTGGGAGTCTGCACGCCCGCGGACTACAGCAACGAAAAGCTGAAGACCGAGCCGGGCGAAGGCTGCCCGAACCAGTCCAAGATCGGCACTGTGCAGATCGAAAGCCCGCTGCTGGAGACCGGCGAAAGGGTCGAAGGCTCTCTGTTCCTCGGCCAGCCCGACGACCCGACGACCAGCGAACCGGGAGCCGAGAACCCCTTCGACTCACTGCTGGCGCTCTACTTCGTCGCGAGGATCCCCGATCGCGGCGTGATGGTCAAGGTCGCCGGCAAGGTCGAACCGGATCCCGTCACCGGCCAGATCACGACCACCTTCGACAACCTGCCGCAGCTGCCGTTCACCAGCTTCAAGCTGCACTTCAGAGAAGGCGCCAGGGCTCCGCTGGTGAGCGAGCCGACCTGCGGCCAGCACGCCACCGAAGGGGAGTTCACGCCCTATTCGAACCCGAGCGAACCGGTCGACCTGGACGCCGTCTCCCTGATCACCAAGGGAGTCGGGGGAGGCCCCTGCCCCGCCGGCGGCATCCCCTCCTTCAAGCCGAGCTTCCAAGCCGGCTCGGTAAACAACAACGCCAAGTCCTTCAGCGCCTTCGACATGCGCTTGACCCGCAACGACGGCGAACAGGACATGACCAAGTTCTCGGCGATCCTGCCCCCCGGCGTCCTCGGCAAGCTCGCCGGCGTGAGCAAATGCCCAGACTCCGCGATCGAGGCGGCAAAGGCGAAGACCGGACGCCAGGAGCTCGCGAATTCAAGCTGCCCGGCATCTTCTGAGATCGGCCACGTCCTCGCCGGGGCGGGAGTCGGCTCTGTGCTCACCTACGTCCAGGGCAAGACCTACCTGGGAGGCCCCTACCACGGCGATCCCCTCAGCGTGATCGTCATCACCCCTGCGGTGGCGGGACCCTTCGACGTCGGCACCGTGGTCACCCGGGAGGCATTGACGCTCAACCCCGAAACCGCGGAAGTCGAAGTCGACGGAGCGGCGTCGGATCCGATCCCCCACATACTCAAGGGGATCCCCTTGAAGCTCAGGGACCTGAGGGTCTACGTCGACAGACCCGACTTCATCCTCAACCCGACCAGCTGCGATCCCTCGAAGGCAAGGTCAGTCCTCTTCGGGTCCTACCTGAACGTCTTCGATCCAAGCGATGACGTCCCAGTCGACCTCGCGACCCGCTATCAGGCCGCCAACTGCCTCAACCTCGGCTTCAAGCCCCACCTGGCCCTGAAGCTCAAGGGGGGCACGAGAAGGGGCGCTCACCCGGCATTGAAGGCCGTCTTGAACGCAAGGCCCCAAGACGCCAACATCGGCGCCGCCACGGTGACCCTGCCGAGGTCCGCATTCCTCGACCAGGCCCACATCAGGACGATCTGCACCAGGGTGCAGTTCAAGGCAGACCAGTGCCCGGAGGGCTCGGTCTACGGCCACGCAAAGGCCTGGACGCCGCTGCTGGACGATCCGATCGAAGGACCGGTGATCCTGCGCTCCTCGAGCCACAAGCTGCCCGACCTGGTGGCCACGCTCAAAGGCCTCGTCGACGTAAACGTCGTCGCCAAGATCGGCTCCCACAAGGGAGGCCTGCAGAGCGCATTCGAATCGGTCCCAGACGCGCCGGTGACCAAGTTCGTACTCACCATGGAGGGCGGCAAGAAGGGACTGGTCGTCAACAGCCCGATCAAGAAAGCGAGCCTCTGCCGGGAAACCAACAAGGCGAGCGTCAACTTCGTCGGCCAAAACGGCAAGCCCTGGAACACCAAGCCGGTGCTGCAGCCGAGTTGCGGGCGGGGGAGGAAACATAGAGGCGCCCACCGGTAGCCGCCTGCCGCGGGGATCCCACGGGATCCCCGCGGAGGTCGTCGCCCGCAACCAGCGGGAACGGCTGATCGCGGCGATGGCGGAGGTCTGCGCGGAGCGGGGCTATGCGCAGGCATCGGTCGCAGACGTGGCGAAACGGGCCGGTGTCTCCTCACTCACCTTCTACGAGCAGTTCGCCGGCAAGGAGGAGTGCCTCCTGGCCGCGCACCGGCAGTTGCTCGGTCGCCTGCTCGAGGAGGTCGACCGGGCCGTCGAGGGCGCCGACCGCCCGGAAGAGCGAGCGAGGGTCGTGGTGAGAACGGCCCTCGCCCTGCTGTCAGCCGACGTGCCGTCCGCTCGTCTGCTGACCGTCGAGATTCTCTCCGCCGGCCCCCAAGGTGCCAAGCGCCACGACGCGATGGTCGAGGCGCTTGCCGAGCGGCTGTGGGGCGACGTCCCGGCCGAAGGCGAATCGCCCCTGTCCAGCGCCCGATGGGTCCTCGTGGCGGGCATGCTCAGCCTCATTGGCCGGCTCGTTACGACCGGCGGAGCGGCGCGCCTGCCGGAGCTCGAGAGTGATCTTGCCGAAAGCCTCTTGTCACAAAGCTGACTCGAAAGATTTGGCTTTCGCGCAACACCGGTGAAACGTCTTGTCTCATGATCTGCCACCATGTTGGACATGCGGCAGAGTTGGACGGACGAGCGACTGGACGACTTCAAGGAAGAAGTCAATCGCCGCTTCGACGAGGTGGACCGGCGCTTTGACAAAGTCGATGCGGAACTGAATCGAGTCAACGATCGGCTCGACGGTCTGCACCGTTCGATGGTCCACGGTCTCGTTGCGATCACGGCCGCGATCGTCGCAAGCAACGCGGCCCTGATCGGCCTCGTCGCGACCCAGCTCTGACGCCATTCCTAGGTCTCGAACTCGACCCAGAGAGGGTAGTGGTCGGAGATGTGCCAGGAGGCCTCCTGCGGGTCAATCCCCTGCAGCAGGTGCTTGGTCCACTCGAAGCGGCCGGCGTGGCCCGCGTCGGGCTCGAAGTCGAGCGTCAGCTTGGCGCGGCCGGCCTCGACGAACCAGGCGATCTGGTCGTAGTAGTGCTCCTTGCCCGGTTTGTCGGAGACGGTGCGCGAGAGGCCCTGCAGCTCCTCCGGCGGCTGCAGGCCGGTCGAGGTCAGCGCCTTGAAGTTCGGGTCGTCCCTGCGGTCGATGTTGAAGTCGCCGAGGCAGATCAGGTTCTGGTTGTAGTCCTCGGCCGTCCGCTTCGCCCAGTCCGCCAGCCACTCGGCGATCCCCTTCAGCTCGTCGGTGCGTCCGGCCGCATCCTCGCCGTATTTGACGTGCAGGGTGACGAGGATGAAGGTCTGCTCGCCGGAGAGGAAGCTGACCGCGTACGGCGTGCGCACGAACTGTTCCTTCAGTGCCCCCTTGCCGTCCTTGATCCGGTCTTCCGGGACGACGAGCTCGGCGGCGAGGCCCGAGGGGCGCACCCGCCGCGTGTCGAAGACGAAGGCGAGGCGCTCGTCGTTGCCGGCGGGCGGCGGGTTGACGTCGGTGAGGATCAGCCCCCATTCCGGGCCCAGTGCCTTCAACACGTGTCGCAGCGCCCGCAGGTTCGAGCGCGCCTCCTGCACCGCGATCACGTCGAAGCGGGAGAGGATCGCGGCGATCGCCAGCGCATCGGCGAGGTTGCGCTTTGGGCTGTCCTTGGCACCCCGCTCCCAGGTGTCGGACATGTCGCCGAAGGCACGCACGTTGAAGGTCGCGACGAGCAGGTTGCGGTCGAGGCTCTTGGCCGGGACCTCGGCGTCGAGACCGGCCTCGAGTTGCACCAGCTCCTGCGTCGCCGCCGCGGGCGGTTCGAGGATCGAGGGGTTGTCTCCGATCGCGAGGGTCGGCATCGTTCAGGCGTAGGTGAGGAGTCGCAGGCGGGAGAAGTCGAGCGCTTTCAGCGCTTCGCCCTGCGGCCCGCGGGCGAAGACGTCGATAGCGGCCCTGCGCTTGCCGCTTTTGACCAGGCCCTCGATCGCCTTGGTGACGGTGACGATCTCGGTCTCCGGCTCCAAGTGGTGCGGAAGACGGAGATCGAAGGGATCGCGCTCTTCAGGCACATGGCAATGTCCCTCCTCGCCGTAGCACCTGTCATGGCCGAAGACGTAAAAAGAGCCCGCGTAGGCGGGATGGTCGGTGCCGGCATCGCGCCTCAGGTTTCGCGGGGCGCCGATGAAGATTTGCGCCTCGAAGGTGGCGCTCGAGTGATCGACGTCGTAGAAGGCCAGGTCGACGCGGTCGAAGCTGTGCTCGGGATCGGGCAGTTCGAGCGGTTTGCTGCGGTAGCGGTCAACCACGGCGGGTTCCCGGGACGGCCGCGGTGCCCGCGGCGTAGTCGTAACCGAGCGCGGTGATGTCCAGCGTCTGTCGCACGGTCATCGCAAACGGCGGCAGGGCGATGTCGAGGTAGGCGCGCGGCAGCGTTGCGCCCGGGTGGTCGAGCTGCCACAGGTACCAGAGGCGGTCGATCATGCAGTGGTGCGCCCAGAAGATCGGGTCGTAGGCTGAGGTGGCGACGCTGCCCATCGTGCCGCCGACCCATCCGTGGATGCCGTTGTGCAGGCTCTCCAGCTGGTTCTGGAAGGTGAAGTAGTCGCGATTTTCGCGAACCTGCGTCACTTCTTCGGGCGTCGGCAGCCAGGTCGGGTCACCCGGTTCCCGCCAGGTCTGCTTCTCCGTCGGCTGTCGTCTGCCTGCGGGGTCGATCGGCGAGGAGGCAAGCGGATTTTTGCGGCCCTCCGCGGTGCGGGCGCGGGCGTAGGCGGCGGGGATGGCTTCGTCGTGGTTGTGGCTCCAGTCCCACCAGGGCAAGGTCACTCCGGGGACCTGGTCCTGCAGCGCCTTCTCGAAGAAGTAGAGGTAAGCACGGTGCCAGGGGAGGAAGATCGGGCTGCCGTGCCGGCATGAGATGGGTAAGGGCAGGCCGTGGATGCCCGCCCAGTACTGGTAGCCGCGATCGTCGCCAATTCTCTGTGCGAGCGTCACGGCTTCGCGCAGGTCGGCGAGCTGGGCGTCGCTGAGCCGGCGCGCGCTGCGCCGGTGCCGCAGACGCACAGGGGCGCGCGTTGCAGTGGGGGAGGCGACCGTCATGACTGCCTCGCGGTGTATCCGTGCCGCCGGGCGCGTCGTTGCCAGGACGGACGTCGTGTCGCCAGATGGCGGAGGCGAGCGGTCGCCAGCCCGGCTGCCGCCAGGGCGACGGGCGCCAGGCTCAGGGCGGTCTCCTCCACCGGTGCACCTGCGATGTGGGCCAGCATCGGCGGGACCCTCCCACAGCCGAGCATTTGGCGCAACTAATTTTAAGTAAACATTGGAGTTTGTTGTTGTGAAAGAGGAAAGGGCGGCGGCGGTGAAACCTTTGGTCGCTTGAATTCGTCAGCCGCTTATACGAACATATGTTCGTATGACGACTTTCCTCTCCGACCTCCCCGTCAGCGTGGTGAAGGAGCGGCTCGGCCTGCCCGAGCGGCAGGCGGAGAACCTGGTCGAGGCGCTGCGGCGACTCGGGGTCGGCAGGCTGGGGGAGCTGGCGAAGCTTCCACCGGACGCCGTCGCCGATCGCTTCGGCCCCGCCGGCCTGCGCGCCCTGCGCCTCGCCCGCGGGGAGGACGAGCTGCTCGTCCTCACCCAGCGCGGCGCCTGGGAGGAGCTGATCGAGGAGATCGAGCTGCCTGAGGGAACCGCCGGCAGCCAGCTGGAGCGGGCGCTGGAGCTGCTGGTCGATCGACTGCTCGCCGCGCCGCGGCGCAAGGGGCGGACGGTGCTGGGGCTTCGCCTCGGCGCGCTGCTCGGCGGCGGCGGCAGCTGGAGCGTCGCGCAGGGTCTCGGCCGGCCGACCGCGTCGGCACGAGCCCTGCGCGCCGTGCTCCTGCCGCGGCTGGAGGAGCTGCCCGCCCCCGCCGTCTCGCTCCGGCTGCGCGCGGTCGGCCTCGGCGAACGGGCGGCCGAGCAGCTCGAGCTGGCGCTGCGCGGCGACGAGTCCCGGCGCCACCGGCTCGCCGCCGCCCTGCGCGAGATCCGCGCCGCCCAGGGCGCCGACTCGCTGCTCAAGGTGCTGCCGGTCGACGCCGCCTCCCGCGTGCCCGAGCGGCGCACGATGCTCACTCCCTTTCCGGTGCCCTCGCGATGACTCCCGGGATTCGCAGGCTGTATGCGCCGCGGCGGGTGGCGGTCGAGGTCGACGCGGAGGGGGTGCCGCTCGCCGTCGGAGGGGTCGAGGTCGTGGCGGTTCGCGAGGAGTGGGTGGTCGAGGATCGCTGGTGGACGCCGCGGCGGATGTGGCGGCACTACTTCGAGCTCGCCCTTGTCGATGGCAGCAACGCCGTCGTCTTCCGCAACAGCGGCGGGCGCTGGTACCGGCAGCGGGCCTGATGGGCAGCGGCGCTCCATATATAGAGCTGCACGCCCACTCGGCCTTCTCCTTCCTCGACGGGGCCTCGACGCCGATGGAGCTGGCCGCGGCGGCGGCCGATTGCGGCTATCCGGCATTCGCGCTGACCGATCACGACGGGATCTGGGGGTCGATGGAGTTCGCGCAGGCCTGCAAAGGGTTCGGTGTGCGAGCCATCGCTGGGGCTGAGCTGACGGTGACGGCTGGCGCTCATCTGACCCTTCTCGTCGAAAGCGCGAGCGGCTACCGCAATTTGTGCCAGCTCCTGACCCAGGCTCATTCGCACACCCGCGACAGCACTGGTCGCACGGCCGGGCAGCCTTGGGTGAAGCTCGAGCAGCTTGAGGCGCATGCCGAGGGGCTGGTCTGCCTCTCGGGATGTGCGGGGGAGGGGGCGGTGGCCGGGGCTTGGGAGCGGGGGGACTCCGCCGGGGCTGCGGCGGTAGCGCGGCGGCTGCTCGCCGCCTTCGGCCGCGACAGCTTCCGCATCGAGCTGCAGCGTCCCTACTGGCGGCACGATCGTGCCCGCAACCGCTGGCTCGCCGCTCTCGCCGAGCGGCTCGGGGTCGCCTGCGTGGCGACCGGCAACGTCCATTCCCACTGCCGTCGCCGCGCCCTCCTCCAGGACGCCTTCGTGGCGGTGCGGCTGGGGACGACGCTGGAGGCCTCTGAGCCGCGGCGGCGCGGCAACTCGTCCTCAGCGCTGGCCTCGCCCAAGGCGATGGCGAAGCGCTTCGCCGAGCATCCCGACGCCGTCGCCGAGACCCTGCGCCTCGCCGAGCGCCTCCAATTCGACCTGACAGCCGAGCTCGGCTACCGCTATCCCGGTTCCGAAGATCCCGCCGCCGACTGCAAGCTGGCGGGGGTCTGCCAGGCGAAGCTGGCCGAGCGCTACCCGGACCTCGAGGGTCGCGGCGAAGCCGAATCCCGCCTGGAGGCCGAGCTGGCGACGATCCGCAAGCTCGGCCTGGCCGGCTTCTTCCTCCTCCACCGCGACCTGCTCGAGCTGGCCCGCGAGGTGGCGCTCGAGGTGCGTGGGCCCGAGTCGGCGCGGGCCGTGCTGCCGCCGGGCCGCGGCCGCGGCTCCAGCGTCAGCTCGATCGTCTGCTACCTGACCGGCCTCTCCCACATCGACCCGGTGAAGGCGGACCTGTTCGCCGGCCGCTTCCTCAACGAGGAGGTGGCGACGATGCCCGACATCGACCTCGACTTCCCCCGCGACATCCGCGAGAAGCTGATCCCCCGAGTCCACCAGCGCTACGGCGCCGACCGTTCCGCCCTCGTCGCCGCCTTTCCCACCTACCGGCCGCGCGGCGCGGTGCGCGACCTCGGCAAGGCGCTGGCGCTGCCGCCGGCGGAGATCGAGCGGGTGGCGAAGACGGTCGGCTTCCACGAGCGCTCCGGCGAGATCGAACGCGACGTCGCCGCCGCGATCGGCGCCGAGCGGGCCGCCTCGCACGGCTGGCGGGTGCTGATCGGCCTCGCCGCGGAGGCGATGGGGCTGCCGCGGCACGCCTCGCAGCATCCAGGCGGCATGGTTATCTCGACTCAGCCCCTGCTCGACGTCTGCCCGGTCGTGCCGGCGGCGATGGAGGGGCGCCAGATCGTCCAGTGGGACAAGGACTCCTGCGGAGACGCCGGCTTCCTCAAGATCGACCTGCTCGGGCTGGGGATGCTCTCGGCGGTCGAGCGCTGTGTCGAGGAGGTCGGCCGCGCGCGCGGCAAGCGGCTCGACCTCTCGCGGATCGAGTACGACGACGTCGAAACCTTCGAATCGATCCGTGCCGCGGAGACGACCGGCGTCTTCCAGATCGAGAGCCGCGCCCAGATGCAGATGCTGCCCCGCACCCGCCCCCGCACCCTCGACGACCTCACCGTGCAGGTGGCGCTGGTCCGCCCGGGCCCGATCCAGGGCGGCGCCGTCCACCCATATATAGAGAGGCGCAAGCGGCTGCGCGAGGATCCTGAGTTCGAGATCCCCTACGAGCACCCGCTGCTGGAGCCGGTTCTGCGCGACACGCTGGGGACGATCGTCTACCAGGAGCAGGTGATCGAGGTGGCGATGGCGCTGGCCGGCTTCAGCTCGGCAGAGGCGGAGGGGCTGCGGCGGGCGATGAGCCGCAAGCGCTCCGAGGAGGCGATCGAGGAGCATCACGACCGCTTCCTGGTCGGTGCCGTGGGAGCGAACGAGGTCCCGCTCGAGGTGGCGGAGCGGGTCTGGGAGCAGATCCAGGGCTTCTCCGGCTTCGGCTTCCCCAAGGCGCACTCGGCCGCCTTCGGCCTGCTCGCCTATCAGTCGGCCTGGCTGCGGATCCACTACGCGCCCGAGTTCCTCTGCGCGCTGCTCAACGAGCAGCCGATGGGCTTCTACCCACCCGACGCCCTCGCCCACGAGGCGCAGCGCCGTGGCGTCCGCCTGGCACGCCCCGACGCCAACCGCAGCCGCGTCCTCTGCCACGTCGAAGCCCCCCCGTCGGCCCACGGGCCGGAGCTGCGCGGGGGGTTGATGGTGCGGATTGGGCTTGGGTACGTGAAGGGGGTGCGCGAGGAGGAGATGGAGAGCCTCGTCGCCGAGCGCGACCGCAACGGGCCCTACCGCGGGGTCGCCGATCTCGCCTCGCGCTCGGGCGTCGGCCGCGACGGCCTCGAGCGCCTCGCCTGGGCCGGCGCCCTCGACGAGCTGGCGGGGGACGTGCCGTGGCTTGCAGGCCCATATGGGCGCACGAGCCACGGCCCGTCCTCGCGGGACAGGCGAAAGGCTTTGTGGGAGGTCGGGATCGCCGGCACGGGCGTGCGCCACGGCGAGGGGACGCAGATGGCGCTGCCGCTGGAGACGCCGGGCGCGCCGGCGCTGGAGCCGCTGGGAAAGTGGGGGGAGGCGATCGCCGACTACGGCTCGACCGGGATGACGCTCGGGGAGCACCCGATGGCTCTGATGCGGGAGGGGCTCGGCGGCGAGCTGGCGCGCAGCGCCGACCTGGAGAGGATCGAGGACGGCTCGATCGTCGAGGTGGCGGGGATGGTCGTCGCCCGCCAACGACCCGAGACCGCCCGGGGGATCGTCTTCATGCTGCTCGAAGACGAGCGCGGCACGGTCAACCTGATCGTGCCGCCACCGGTCTACGACCGCCACCGGGCCGAGGTCCGCGCCTCGCCGCTGCTCCGCGCCAAGGGCAGGCTGGAGCGCCGCGAGGGGACGATCAACGTCCTCGTCTCCGAGGTGGCCGAGCTCGAGCGAACTGGGCTGGACGACGTCGCCCCCGCCGGCCACAGCTTCGGCCGCCGCGGATCCCTACCGATCAGGCATTCGTCCCGGCCATCTTCGTCTCCTGCTGGCTCTCCGGGCACGGCTCCGGCATCGGGAAGAGCTTGAGAAAACGACGGAGCTCTTTCTTCGTGCCCTCGATTCGCGCCACGCCCGCCGACACCGCGTCCTCGAGCGGCAGCTCGCCGGTGATGACGGCGGCGAGGGCGCCGGCGTCGTCGACCTCGATCGCCGCCGCCGGGTCGACGGCTGCGCCGCGATTCAGGTCGAGCGCCCCGCCGGAGACTCCGACGCGGTACCGGCTCTGGCCGATCCGCAGCTCGTACTCCGCCTCGCGCCCATCCGCGGCCGCCGGGTCGAAGAGCGAGCGCAGCGCCAGGACTATCGAGTCAGGGCCGATCTCGCGGTGCTCGGGTGGGACCGGCGAGCGAGCACCCCAGGCGCCGAGCTGGGTGACGATCGGCTCCAGCTCCCCGCCCCACTCGGTCAGCTCGTAGACCTGGATCGCCGCCGGCGGTGGAAGTTTGCGACGATGGACGACACCGGCCTGCTCCAGCTCTCGCAAGCGCTCCGAGAGGATGTTGGGGCTGGCGTGGGGAAGCCCCGCGCGCAGGTCGGTGAAGCGCTTCGGGCCGAGCAGCAGCTCCCGCACCACGAGCAGCGCCCAGCGCTCACCGACCAGGTCGAGGGCATAAGCGAACCGGCACGCCTCCCCGTATGAGCGCTTCGTGGCCATGGGACACAGTTTAGCCTTTCGGTACAAATATGCAACTAACTAGTCCTTTTTCTGAATCATATGCTAGGGTCCGCCGCACGATGAACGCGAGCAACGAGGAGGCCAACCAGATGAGCGCCAACGGAGCAGTCGCAACGGCAAGCCCGAGCGCCGCCGAGGACCGCAATCGCTGGCTGGCCCTCTACGTCCTCTGCGCGGGGATGCTGATGATCGTCCTCGACATCACGATCGTCAACGTGGCCCTGCCCTCGATCCAGGACGACCTCGGCTTCTCGCAGAGCAACCTGGCCTGGGTGGTAAACGCCTACCTCGTCCCCTTCGGCGGCCTGCTCCTGCTCGCCGGCCGTCTCGGCGACCTGCTGGGACAGCGGCGCGTCTTCCTCGCCGGCCTCGCGATCTTCACCACGGCCTCGCTCGCCTGCGGCCTCTCGCAGAGCGAGGGCATGCTGATCGGCGCCCGCTTCGTCCAGGGGATCGGCGGCGCGCTCACCTCGGCCGTGATCCTCGGCATGATCGTGACGATGTTCCCGGAGCCGCGCGAGCAGGCGAAAGCGATCGGCGTCTACGGGTTCGTCGCCTCCGCCGGCGGCACGATCGGGCTCCTGGTCGGCGGCGTCCTGACCGAGGCGATCGCCTGGCACTGGATTTTCTTCATCAACCTGCCGATCGGGATCGCGACCGCCGTCATGACCCGGCGCCTGGTCTCCGACCGGCCCGGCATCGGCTTCGGCGAGGGCGCCGACATCCTCGGCGCGGCGTTGATCACCAGCGGCCTGATGCTCGGCGTCTACACGATCCTCGAGGTATCCGAAAACGGCTGGGGATCGACCCGGACGCTGCTGCTGGGGGCGATCTCGCTGGCGCTCGAGACCGCCTTCGTGCTGCGGCAGGCGCGCATCGCCAACCCGCTGATGCCACTGCGGCTGTTCCGCTCGCGCAACGTCTCCGGCGCCAACGCCCTGCAGATGCTGCTGGTCGCCGGGATGTTCGGCATGTTCTTCCTCGGCGCCCTCTACCTGCAGCAGATCCTCGGCTACGACCCGCTCGAAGTCGGCCTCGCCTTCCTGCCGGCCACGCTGGTGATGGGCACGCTGTCGCTCGGCTACTCGGAGAAGCTGATCATGCGCTTCGGGCCGCGCCGCATGCTGATCCCAGGGATGGTCCTTGTCGGCCTCGCCCTGCTGCTCTTCGCCCGCACCCCGGTCGACGGCAGCTACCTGGCCGACGTGCTGCCGCCGATGCTGCTGATCGGCGTGGGAATCGGCATCTCCTTCCCCTCGCTGATGACGCTGGCGATGTCGGGGGCGACGCCGAGCGACGCCGGCATGGCCTCGGGCGTGGTCAACACCAGCGCCCAGGTCGGCGGTGCGATCGGCCTCGCCGTTCTGGCGACGCTGGCGGCGGAGCGCACCGACGGGCTGCTCTCCGACGGCGCCTCTCATGCCGCCGCCCTCAACTCCGGCTTCCACCTCGCCTACCTGGTCGGCGCCGGGATGGTCGCCGCCGCCCTGGCGATAGCGATCTTCGTGCTGCGCCCGGAACCGGTGCCGGCGCACGGCGAGCAGCCGGTCGGCGGGGAGGCGCAGGCAGGCGCCGCCGAGCCAGCCTACTCGGAGGCCCGTTAGGGCCTTGAACCTGCAACCAGCTCAAGGAGGAGAGACATGGGTAACCCAGTCGTGCATTTCGAGGTGATCGGCAAGGACGCCGCCAAGCTGCAGGGCTACTACTCGGAGCTGTTCGGGTGGGACGTCGACGCCAACAACCCGATGAGCTACGGGATCGTCAAAGGCGAGGACAACCCGTCCAGCATGGGCAGCATCGGCGGCGGTATCGCCGCCAATCCCGACGGCTCCGAGGGCCACGTCACCTTCTACGTCGCGGTCCCCGACATCGAGGAGGCGCTGCAGAAGGCGGAGAGCCTCGGCGGCACCCGTGTGATGGGCCCCGAGAAGGTGATGGACCGGATCGAGCTGGGCCAGTTCGAAGACCCGGAGGGGCACCTGATCGGCCTCGTCCGCGACTCTTCTTAGCCGGCGGCTTCGGCTCGCCTGAGGCCGCCGCGGGCCCAGAGGCCGAAGAGGATCGGCAGGGCGACGGCGATCGCGAAGGCGAGGGCGACCGCGGCCGGTTCGCCGGAGATGAAGCCGCGACCCGCCTCAAGCAGCGCCGTGACCGGGTTGACCGAGGCGACCGCGTGGATCCAGCCGCTGAGCAGCGACAGCGGCACGTAGACCGGGGCGAGGAAGAGGATCAGGAAGGTGGGGAACTGCATCAGCGGGCCGCCCTGGATCGAGCGCACCCGCATCGCCACCCCAGCCGCCCAGAGCATCGCCGCGAGGTTGACCAGCACGGCGAGGCCGTAGAGGCCGAAGACGTCGACGCCGCTCCCGCCCACCTCCATCCCGGCGAGCAGGGCGACCACGGTCAGCACCGTCCAGGTCACCAGCGCCCGCACCAGCGCCGCCAGCGCGTAGCCCGCGACGATCCCACGCCGGTCGGTGGCCGCCAGCAGGTAGCGGCGGGCGAAGCCGGACTCGAAGTCGCGGGCGATGCCGAAGCCGGTGAAGACGCCGCCGAAGGCCGCCGACTGGAGCAGGACGAAGACGAACTGGAAGGCGGTGTAGCCGCTGGGGAAGTCGAAGCCGGGCGTATCGGCAATCGCCGAGAGGCCGCCGGCGAAGGCGACGAAGAAGAAGAGCGGGAAGACGATCGCCGGCACCATGAAGGCCGGGTTGTTGAGGAAGTTGTGGACGCTGCGCCAAGCGACGGCGAGGGCGATCTTGCCGGTCACGTCCTCACCAGCCTCGTCTTCAGGGCGGTGGCGGCGGCGAACATGCCGATCGCGAAGATCGCCGCGGCGATGCCGAAGCCGAGCGCCAGGGCGCCCGGGTCCCAGCCTTCGATCAGCAGCGATCGGAACGCGGCCAGCAGGTAGGAGACCGGATTGGCGCTGGCGACGGCGTGGAACCAGTCGGTCTGGAGCAGGTCGAGCGGCAGTGCCATCGAGGAGAGGAAGAGGAAGACGAAGAAGACGGGAAAGAGGCTCTGCACGGCCTCGCCCGAGCCGGTGCGCAAGGCGGCGAAGAGGCCGAGCGTGCCGAAGGCAACCGTGATCGAGACCGAGAGGGCGACGATCGCGAGGGCGCCCGGCAGGCCAGCGGCGAGTTCGGCGCCCGCGATCAGGCCGACCGCGAGGTAGGTCCCGGCCTGGGCCAGGCCGAGCACGACGGCGCCGGCCAGCAGGCCGCTGAGCAGCGCCGCGCCACGCAGCGGCGTCAGCGCCAGGCGGTTGAGGAAGCCCGTCTCGATGTCGCGGGCGAGGTCGGTGCCGGCGTTCATCACCGAGAACAACGCCCCCTGCATGAAGGGCACGGCGAGGGCGAACGTCAGGTAGGAATCGGTCGGGAAGCCAGGCAGGTTGGCCGCGTCTTTGAGCCCTCCCGAGTTGACGGCCAGAAGGAAGAGCGGAAAGACCAGCGCCGGCACGATCTGGGCTGGCTGGCGCAGCGTGCGCAGCACCGAGCGGCGTGCCAGCTGGCCGACCTGGGTCGAGAGGACGGACCGGGTCACGCTCGCACCGCCTCCATTTCCTCGCTGTCCGCCTCGACCTCCTCCTCGCCGGCGCCCTCCAGCGAGCGGCCGGTCTTTGCGAGGAAGACGTCGTCGAGCGAGGGCGCGTGCAGCTGCAGCTGCTCGATCGCGATCCCCTCGGAGTCGAGGGCGCGAACGACGTCGGCGAGCTGCGACTCGCCGCCCTCGAGCCGAACCGAGGCGCCGCCCCGGCGAGAGGCGCCCGCCTCCTCGCCGAACCGCCGCAGCGCCCGCGCGACCCGCTCGCGGTCGGCCGGGTCGCGGGGGACCGCCTCGACCGTGGGGCGGCCGATCTCGGCCTTGAGCTCGGCTGGCGTCCCCTCGGCGACGATCCTGCCGTGGTCGATGATCCCGACCCGGTCGGCCAGCGCGTCGGCCTCCTCGAGGTACTGGGTGGTGAGGAACACCGTCACGCCGTCCTCCGAGGCGAGGCGCGCGACCTCGTCCCAGAGCGCGGTGCGGCTCTGGATATCGAGGCCGGTCGTCGGCTCGTCGAGGAAGAGGATTCGCGGCCGGTGGACGAGCGCCAGCGCCAGGTCCAGCCGCCGTTTCATCCCGCCCGAATAGCCGCCGACCTTGCGGTCGGCCGCCTGGGAGAGGCCGACGCGGGCGAGCAGCTCGCGGCCGCGCTCGATTCGCTCGGGCTTGGGCAGGCCGTGCAGCGCGGTCTGCAGGCGCATGTGCTCGCTGCCGGTGAGCAGCGGGTCGAGCGCCGCCTCCTGCAGGGCGGCGCCGATCGCCCCCCGCACCCGCGGTCCTTCGGTCGCGATGTCGAAGCCGGCGACCCGCGCCGTCCCCGCCGTCGGCGGCAGCAGCGTGGTCAGCATCAGCACGGTGGTCGACTTGCCGGCCCCGTTGGGGCCGAGAAAGCCGTAGATCTCCCCTGGCGCGACGCGCAGGTCGATCCCGTCGACTGCCCGTGGCCCGTTCTTGAACTCGCGCACCAGCGCTTCGGCTTCGATGCCGGCCAGCGCTCGATTGTCATCCGCCATCGTCGCTCCAGGTTGGGGTGTGAACGCTGAAGCTACCGAGGTACTGTGATCGGCCGGCATCAGCTCAAGGGCATCGCCGAGGGGTAGGGACGTCTACAGCATCGCTCCGACGCCGCCCTCGGCCACGGGGCTCCGAGCCCCGACCGCCCAGATCGCGACCGGCGGCGGTACGAGCAGGAAGGCCAGTGAGGCGATCTCGGCGGCCGCGTCGGCGGTGCCGAAACCGTCCAGGTGCGTGGCGTGGAAGCCGAGGTGGAGGGCGGCGGTGAGGAGCCAGGCGGTGCAGACGGCCCGCACCAGGGTCGGCTGCAGCGTCCACGCCGCCCATGCGAACGCCACGGTGAAGCCGAGGTAGAGGCCGCCGACGTCGGTGACCAGGTGCTGGTTGTAGGGGGGCAGCAGGTCCACCCAGTGGGCGAGGAAGGGGAAGTCCTCATAGAAGGCGTGAGGTGCCAGCGTCGCCGGTAGCCCGACCGAGGCGACCGCGAGGACGAGGATCGCCAGGGCGAGGCGTGCCGCGGCGGGCGAGCGCATTGACGTGGCCGGCTCAGGCACTCGCCAGCCACTCCTCGAAGCCCGGACCGCCCGCGGCCGCGTCGGGATTGCAGAGCGCGCCTTCGCGCAGCGGCCGGCCGACCCGACCGATCATCGGGATCCGCAGCGGCAGGGCCCGGTGACCGGCGCGCCGCCATGCCTCTGCCAGCTCGCTAAGGGTCAGGACGCGCGGCCCGGCGACGTCGCCGAGGCGCCCGGCGGGGCCGGCCGCGGCGATCCGCGCCAGCCGTTCGGCGACCACGTCGGGATCGACCGGTTGCAGCCGGGCGCTGCCGGTCGGGACGACTCCCAGGCGGTTCGCCCGACCGAACCCCGAGGCGATCAGCGTGTGGAACTGGCTCGCCCGCAGCAGGCTCCAGGGCACCTCGCCGGCGGCGATCGCCTCCTCCTGGCGCACCTTGACCTCGTAGTAGGCGGTCGGGACGCGATCGCAGCCGACGATCGAGATGCCGACGTGGTGACGGACGCCCGCCGCCGCCTCGACCCGCAGCAGCCGCTTCGTGCCCTCGACCAGCACCGGGCCGGCGTTGCGCGGGTTCGAGTTGGAGGCATCGACGACCACCTCCACTCCCTCGAGGGCGGCAGCGAGCCCGGCGCCGCTGACCAGATCCACAGGCCTGTGAGTGAGACCGGCTGGCAGCGCGCGGACACCGCGGCTGAGCGCGAGCACGTCGTGTCCGGCGGAGCTGAGGCAGCGCGTGAGCCGCGCCCCCAGCACGCCCGTCCCGCCGACCACCGCGACCTTCATGGTCGCGGAGGATATTGGGCGGCGATCAGGACGCCGGCTGGAGCTGGCGGAAGAGCTCCGGCGAAGGGATCCCGATCACCTCGCCCTGGAAGCGCTTCTGCTTGCCGTAGACGACCCAGGTGGTGTCGATTTCGCCGATGTCGAGGTCGAGCCGCAGCTCGCCCGCGTGCTCCTCGACGTGCTCCATGTGGGTGAGGCCAGAGTCGTAGTCGCCGCGCAGCAGGCCTTCGGCGACGAGCGGCTTCGAGGCGACGTCGATCACCTCGTCCCAGCGGGAGAGGTCGACGTATCCCTTGGTCGCCGGCACGATGCCCAGCGAGCGCGGTCGCTCCACCTCGCGCCGGCTGAGCAGCACCAGGTGCTTGGTCGGGTAGATGAAGGTGTCGACGACCCAGACCTCGGTCCAGTGCTTCTCGGTGATCTCGTGCACCTTCGGGTGGGCGCTGCACTGGACGAGGAAGGCGTTCGGGGTCTCGCGCAGCATCTCCAGCCCGACGAAGAAGTCGAGGATCAGCTCGATCCCGTAGTCCTCGATGCCCTGGAAGCGGGCGTACTCGTTGACCGCCCGCTCGTGGCAGGTCCCAGCCGGGCCGAGCGTGATGAAGGTGACCGGCGCCATCTGGCGCTAAAGGATACTCGACTAAACGGGCCTGCTAGGCGACCGGAGGGGGCGAGCCCTCGGCGCTGGCCGCGAGCGTCGGGTCCCACTCGCAGACCAGGCAGGCGTGGCGGAAGGCCGAGCGGGCGAACTCGAGCGCGCAGGCGTGTGGATCGTCGGCGGCTCGCACGTCGTCCCAGTCGAGCACGTACTCGCCGAGCGCCGTGTCCCAGCGCGCCGCCTCGGGGCTGAGCGCCGCCGCCTCGTACCCCGGCGGAGCCGGATGCGCATAGGCGTAGAACGCGGCCCTGCCGTAGCGACCGTCGCCGGGCCACCAGCCGAGGGCCACCTCCTGGGCATCCATCGCGTTGCGCATTATGAAGTCCTCGGAGGGAGGCTCGGCGGGAAGCCCGGAGAAGAGGCTGACTGCCAGGTCGAAGGAACCCCACCAGGCGCTGACCGGCGTGGAGCGCCCCCGGTAGGGAGCGCGGAAGGCGGCGAGGACGAGCGCGGCTTGGCTCGCGGCGGCAAAGTAGGCGGCGACCTCCTCGGGCTCGTAGGTGGCGTGCTCGGTGTCCTGGTCGAGGGGCACCGTCCAGGTCACCTCCTGCGGGGTGGGATCGATCTCGACGGGCCCGCCCAGCTCGGCTGCGGCCACGAGCAGCTCCCGGGTGACCTCACCCACCGCGCGGTGAGGGGTCAGCGGCAGCCGGAGCGATCGTCCGTCGCTGTGCTCGGCCACCGCCTCGTGGGTGCGCAGGTCCAATGCCGCGACCAGCGCGCCGGAGCCGTCGGGAGCGGGCAGCGGCGCCGTCTCCCAACCCCGCGCCGTCAGTCGCAGCGCCGCGTGGAGCAGCTGCGGCTCCGCCGGCGCAAGCTCCGCGGCGAGCTTGCCGAGCACCTGGGTGTGGGCGTGGAGGGTGTCGCAGCTCGCCGCCCAATCGTCATATGAAGCGGCAGGCCAGGACGGCGAGGGCATCGAGTGAAGATAGCGCCGCTCGGAGCGTGTGCGCCAGGCGCTCTACCATCGAATCCATGCACCGGGCCTACCGCCTGGAGGAGGGTGAGAGCCCGGCCGCGGGGATACGGCGGATAGCAGTGTGCCGCGCCGAGCTGGCCGCTGAGCGCGACGCCGAGGTGAAGCGGCTGACCCTCGAGCGCCTCGGCAAGCGGTTTCCCAGCGCCCCCGGGCTGGGCGAGCGCCTCTACGCGGAGAAGCCGAAGGCCTTTCGCAAACGGATGCGCCGCGGCTGGAAAGCGTGGCGGAGCGGTTAGGCCGAGGAGTCTTCCTCGCCCGGCCAGCGGCCGGTCACCGAGGCGAAGCCGAGGCGGGCGCCGCGGTCGGTCATCCCTTTGACCAGTTTGAAGATCGCTCCCTCTAGGATCAGCGCCGCCGCCAGCTTCGGGTAGGAGACCTCACGGTCCTCTGCCTCCGGTGCCTCGTCTTCGTCGAAGATCGACCAGACCCGCTCAAAGCCCTTCTGGGCGGCAAAGCCGGCGGCGAGGCCGGTGAGGATCCCGATCGGCGCGAAGAGCCATCTCATGCCGCCGGGCTACCCGGCGGCATGAGATGGAAACCGCCCGTCCTCTAGTCGCCGGCCTCCTCGCCGTTCGCCTTCAACGCGTACCACTCGCCGCCGAAGGCGCTCGTGTCGTTGCCTTTCGCCTCGCCGGGCTTGGTGTCCGCGACGAAGGTGTAGAGGGGATGACCGGCATAGGTCACCTGCAGCGTGCCGTCGCTGCGCTTGGTCGTGCCGAGCTTCGAGGCCTCGGCCCCGCTCATCGCCTTCGGAGCGCCGCCGCTGGTCAGCGGCGGCCAGCCTTCGGCGCAGGCTCCGTAGCAGGCCGACTTGCCGCCCTTGTCCTTGTGGAAGTCGTAGAGCGTGAAGCCCTTGGAGTCGACCAGGATCGGACCGAGGTCGGGGCTCTTGGCGACGGCGACCGCGCTGGCGGGCTCGGCTTCGCTGCTGGCGGGCTTGCTCGAGCCGGTGCTGGCTTTGCCGCCGGAGCCATAGGCGCCGCCTTCACCTGAGCTGGAGCTCGAGCTGTTGCTGCTTCCGCCGCAGCCGGTGACGGCGAGCAGGGCGCCGATCGCGAAGACAGCGACGGCTGGAAGGGTTCTGGTCACGGTGTCCTCCTGAATCGCAGAGGCAGCTCGAAGCTGCTCGGTCCTCTGGAGTACGGAGGTTCCGCGGTGGGGGTTCAGGCCGGCGCCAGGCGGCGCGGCGCGCGCGAGGGCAGCAGCAGCGCCGACGTGCAGACGAGCGCGAAGGCGGTCGCCTGCAGGGCGACGCCGAGCGGGTCGGCGGAGAGCGGGTCGCCGAAGACGAGCACGCCGCCGGCGATCTGGGTCGCGTTGGCGACCAGGCCCATCAGGCCGATCGTCTCGATCGCCTGTCCACCCTGCAGCGCCGCCACGGCCGCGTACTGGGCCAGGGCACCGCAGAGGACGGTGAGCGCGATCCAGGGGGCGATCACGGCGAGCGAGACGCCGCTGGCGCCGAACAGGCCCTTGATCGCAACTCCGGCGAAGGCGAAGAGGACGCCGGCGAGCACGGCGAGGAGGACGCCGCGGCGGGCGGCGAGGCGAGGCGAGCGGTGGCCGAGCGCGAGTCCGCTGGCCAGCAGTGCCAGCCCGCCCTCGAAGCCGAGCAGGGCTGCGGCCGAGAAGTCCGAGTGGCTGCCGCGCAGCTGCGGAACCGTGACGGCGAGCAGGGCCAGCCCGGCGCCCCCAAGGACCAGCGCCAGCCATTGCTGGCGCTCGACCGGGTCGCCGAAGACTCGCTGCGAGATCACCGCGAGGGTCACGGCGCCGCCAGCGAGCACCGCCTGCACGATCGAGATCGGCGCCATCGAGAGCGCCGCGACGTGGATCAGCCAGCCGACCGCCGCCAGCCCCCAGCCGGCGGCGAACCAGCGCGAGCCGGCCAGCGTCCGGGCGCTGCGCAGCGGCTGGCGGAAGCGAACCGGCTCGGCGCGGTGGCAACCGCGGTGCTTGAGCAGCGAGGCGAGGTTCGTGATCAGCGCCGCGACGAGAGCAAGGGCGATTCCGATCTGCATCGAGAGGGTCTTACCCCCGACCCAGTGCCTGGCGGGTGGCGGCGACTGCGGAGGCGGAGGTACGGCAGGCGCGGGCGATCGCGTTGTCGGGAAGGTCCGGGGTGCGCCGCATCTCGAATTCGATCAGGCCGGCACGCCGTGCTTTGGCCTTGACGTCGTTGCTGCAGTCGAGGGGCGCGGTTTCGAGTGCCGCCTGCGCCGCGCGCTCCCGGCGGCAGGTGAGGCAGAAGCTGCCGGTGGCGCCCGTCGACCAGCTCTGCGGCAAGGGCGCCCGCCCGCCGTCCATCCGGCCGACCGATACCCGGCAGCGGTCGCAGGTCCACCTGCTGGCGGTGGGCGCCGGGGCGGTCATCGCGCGGCCTTCGGCCGGCGGCGGCGCGAGCGGCGCGGGCTCTGCCGTTGCGCCTGGGCCTGAGCCGGCGGGACGGCGGTCCCATGCTCGCCCCTGCCGCTGTCGAACTCGCGAACCAGGCCGAGGGCGACGGCCATGCGCCGCACCTCATCGACCTGGTCGGCGAGGACGAAGCTGATCCCGGTGCCGCTCCGTCCGGCGCGCCCGGTGCGTCCCACCCGATGCACGTAGGAGTCCTGGTCCCCCGGCGCGTCGAAGTTGACCACCTGTGTGATCCCCTCGACGTCGATGCCGCGGGCGGCGACGTCGGTCGCGACAAGCGCTTCCACGTCGCCGGTCTCGAAGCGGGCGAGAGCGCGTTCGCGCTGGCCCTGGCTCTTGTCGCCATGCATCGCGGCGGCCTCGACCCGGTGTTTGCGCAGCCGTTTGACGAGGCGATCGGCGCCGCGCTTGGTGCGCACGAAGACCAGGGTTCGGCCGCCCTGCTCGCCGCGCAGCTGCTCGATCAGCTGCTCGAGCTTGGCGCTCTGCGAGTCGACGTGGAGGAAGCGGTGCTCGATGTCGGCGGCCTCAGCCTTGTCCGGAGTGCGCGTGTGGCGGCGCGGCTTGCGCGTGTAGGCGGCAGCGATCTTGCCGGTGGCCCCCTCGAGCGTCGCCGAGAAGAAGAGGGTCTGCCGCTGTTGCGGGGTCTGGGCGACGATCCGGTCGACGGCGGGCTTGAAGCCCATGTCGAGCATGCGGTCGGCCTCGTCGAGGACGAGGACGCGGACCCGGCCCAGCGAGATCGTGCCGCGGTCGATCAGGTCCTCGAGCCTGCCCGGCGTGGCGACGACGATGTCGGCGCGCTTCGCGGCGGCGCTCTGGGGACCGAAGCCGACGCCGCCGTAGACGGCGGCGATCCGCAGCCGCCGGGCCTCGGCGACCGATGCCAGCTCGTCGACGATCTGGCTCGCCAGCTCCCGAGTGGGGGCGAGGACCAGGGCCGAGAGGCGCTTGGGGTCGGGCTCGATCAGGTCGACGAGCGGCACGCCGAAGGCGAGCGTCTTGCCGGACCCGGTCGGCGACTGGACGAGCAGGTCGTGTCCGGCGAGCGCGTCGCGGACGACCATCTGCTGCACGGGAAAAGGTTGGTCGATGCCGCGACGGGAAAGCGCGCGCACGACATTGTTGGAAACGCCGAGATCGGCGAACGACATGTTGATTTGAGCTCCTTTTTGAGCGAATAGGGGAGATCCAGCGACCCCTAAACGCGAAAGCAGCGTGCGGAGGGAACGGAACCTCTCGGGCGGCGTTGGGCCAAACCCGACCCATGGACCGTAGCAGCCGGGGCCCTACCCTGAGCCGGGGTGTCGATTTCGCACGCCGCCATTCGTCGTAGGTGTATGAGGCAAAAATCAGAAACGAAGGAGAGGCATCATGGGAAGGATCGTCGTAACCGAGTTCGTGTCCCTCGACGGAGTGATGGAGGATCCCGGGGGCGCCGAGGACTACCGGCACGGGGGCTGGACCTTCGAGATCGACCGCGGCGAGGAGGGCGACAGGTTCAAGCTGGAGGAGACCTTCGAGGCGGAGGCGCAGCTGCTGGGAAGGGTGACCTACGAAGGGTTCGCCGACGCCTGGCCCTCGCGCGAGGGAGAGTTCGCCGAGAAGTTCAACTCGATGCCGAAGTACGTCGTCTCCTCGACCCTCGAGCAGGCCGAGTGGAGCAACTCGACGATTCTGCGCGGCGACCTCGCCCGCGAAGTCGGAAGGCTCAAGGACGAGATCGACGGGATCATCCTCGTCGCGGGCAGCGCCCAGCTAGTCCAGGCGCTTTTGGACAACGACCTCGTCGACGAGCTGCGGCTGATGGTCTTTCCGGTCCTGCTGGGCGACGGCAAGCGCCTCTTCGGCGACGTCGCCGAGAAGAAGGCGTTGAAGCTGACCGGCTCGAGGACGGTGGGCGACGGCATCGCCCTGCTGACCTATGAGCCGGCCGGGTGACCTATTTGCGCGAGCTCTGGCCGACCTGCGTGGTCAGGGTCGCCTTCGACCCCGAGCCAACCGTCGCCGCCTTCACCTTGAAGCGGAGCGTCCCCTTCCTCAGCTTCGAGACTTTGAGGATGGTGAAGGTCGAGCTCGTCGTCTTGACCACCTTCAACTTGGCCGGGGCGCGCGAGGCGACCGCGACCACGCCGTTCTTGCCGACCAGCCGCAGTCCAGCGAGCTTGAATTTGTCGAGCGGGCTGGCCCAGGTGAGGGTGATCTGGATCGCCTTGGTCGCGGCGCCGATGGCGACGCTGTGCAGCTTGCTCTGGCCGTTGGCGAGCGTGTCGGTGAACTGGCGCGGCGGCGTCTGGCAGGTCAGCGCGGCGCCGATATTGTTCATCGCCGCCTGCAGCTCGCTGGCGTCCTGCACGGGGAAGTACCTGCCGCCGGTGTCGGCGGCGATCTTCTTCAGCCGCGCCTGGTCCGGACCGGCCGAGATCCCGGTGCCGAAGCCGATCACGTAGGTCGGGACCCTGTGGTTCAGGTGCCCTTCGTTGTAGGTGCCGATGTCGTGGCCGCCGTCGGTGAGGAAGACCCGTGCGTCGGCGCCGGGATTGTCGGAGTCGGACTTGGCGAAGGCCGCGTTGTAGTCGGTGGCGCCGTTGTCGGCGTGGATCGCCGCATCCAGTGCGCCGCGCATCGCGCTGGCGTTCGGGCCCACCGCGCCGGGCGCGAAGAGGGTGGACGCGCCGGCGATCCCGAGGCTTTCGAAGCCGGAGCCGAACTCGACCGCGCCGAGCTGCGTCTTCGGCGAGAGGTCGTCGATCAGCAGGTTCATGGCCTGCACGCGGAGGCGGTCCGGATCGGTGATTTCCATCGAGCCGGAGTCGTCGACGATCGCCTCGATGTCGCTGGCGCTCTTGCAGCTCGATGCGCTCGAGGTGGCCGCGGCGGCGCCCGGTGCGGCGATCAAGCCCATGATGAGGAGCACGACGGCCCCCGGTCCCAGCAGCAGCTTCGCGACTCGTCTCATCTGACTCTCCCAGGTCGAAGATCTCGGTGGGCGCACCATAGCGTGGACCCCCGCCGGTGAAGTCGATTCGGCTCTTCGCCGAGGACGTTTGTCTCAGAAGATGCTTCAGCTCCTCTCGGTTCGCTCGGTCAGGTGGTCGAGCAGGCCGCGCATGCCTCGCGCGGCGTGGACCCGGCGCTGCTCGTCGGCGCCGTTTCCCTCTCGCAGAATGCGCTCGATCTCCTCCAGGCCGCCCTCGCCACCCAGCTCTCGCGCGTAGGGACGGACCTCGGACAGCACCCTGCGGCCGATCTCCCTGGCTGGTTCGGGCGTCTGCTCGTCGAACAGGATGTCGGCGTCGAGGCCGTGGCTCGCCGCCTGGAAGTAGGACTCCTCGAGCGCCTCCCGGTAGAGGCCGGGCGCCGTCGGCTGGTCGAGCTCCTTCGCCGCGATCGCCTGGATCAGCGCCGCGATCGCCGCCGACGTCGCCACGTCGACCGGGACGTCGACGGCGCGCACCTCGACCGTGCCGAGCCGGGGATGCGGCCGCACGTCCCACCAGATGTAGGTGTAATCGTCGACCCCAGCGGCGGCGATCAGCTGGTCGGCGACGCTGCGGAAGTCCTCGTAGTCGCGGAAGAAGCGGGGAAGCTGGAAGCGCGGATAGCTGCGCACGACAGAGGCGCGGGAGCTCGCGTGGCCGGAGTCGAGCCCTTCCCGGAAGGGGGAGTTGGCGGCGAGGGCCTGCAGGAGGGGGAGATAGAGGCGGAAGGCGTTGGCGAGCCGCACCGCCGTGTCGGGATCGGGGAGGCCGACGTGCACGTGGAGGCCGCAGGGTGGCGTTCGCAGCAGGTCGCCGAAGTCGTTGCGCACCACTTCGTAGCGGGGCTTGGAGACGAGCTTGGCTTCGCCGGAGTTTGCCGCCGGGTGCAGCCCCGCTCCCATGATCTGGAAGCCCGCGTCGACGATCGCCCGCCGGGTCTCCCGCAGCTCCCGTACGACGGCCTCGGCGTCGTGGCAGACGCCGGTCTTCAGCTCGATCTGCTCGGCGAATATCTCCGAGGAGATCCGCTCGCCGAACGGCGCCGCCACAGCGTCGAGGACGGCCTCGCTGGCGGCGACCGGGTCGCGCTCGTCATCGACCAGCAGCAGCTCCTCCTCGACGCCGAGCGAAAGCGGCGGCGAGGCGCCGAAGCGGTGCTGTTGCAGGTTTCCGGCGCTGGCCGGAGTCGGCGGGGACGGCTGGTTGGGGGAGCTCATGCCGCCCTCCCTACCCCGTTGCGCCGCCGCCGCCACCTGGGCTGCCCGGCGACCGCTCCGGCCAGCGCCGCGGCGAAGGCGCGGCGCAGGGTCGGCCGCCGCCGCATCCGCCAGGACCCCTCGACCGTGTGCGGCTCGGTGCTGGCGAGGACGTTGCCGCTGCTCGTCGCTATCGCCGCCCTGGCGAGCGTGCCGCGAACGAAGGCGCCGTGGGCGACGCCGCGGAAGACGCTCGGCGCCAGGACGTAGAGCACTTCGAGCAGCTTTCCCGCCCGGCCACAGCTGACTTCCCCCTTGGGCGATTCCGCGCAGGCCTCGATCCCCTCGGCGATCCGCTCGGGGGGGAGGACCGGGGGAACGGGGCGGATGCGGTGGCCGGAGTAATTGGCGGCGTGGTCGAAGATCGGCGTGTCGACCGCCTCCGGCGCGACGGTCGTCACATGGATGTCCTCCTCGTCCACCAGCTCGCCGTGCACCTGGCCCATCAGGTTCGTCTCCACGACCCGCCTGAAGACGTCGGAGGGCATCTCGAGGAATTCGCCATAGGCGATCACGCCGGCGTTGTTGACCCACACGTCGAGGCGGCCGAAGCGGTCGACCGCCTCCTGCGCGAAGGCCTCGACCGCCGCCTCGTCGGCGACGTCGAGCGCCCGGATCAGCGTCCTGCCACCCGCCGCCTCGCATTCGCGCGCCACCTGCCGCAGCGGCTCCTCGGCCCGGGCGCACAGCGCCAGCGAGGAGCCGCGGCGGGCGAAGCGCAGCGCCGAGGCCCGGCCGATGCCGCTCGTGGCGCCGGTCACCGCGACCACGGCTTCCTCCAGCGGTCGCGGCATGTGGCCTAGCCGAGGCCCTTTTCCTCGGCTGCCTTGTAGGCGATCTGGAGGAAGTCGGAGATCGTCAGCGCCGAGAGGGCGGAGGCGAGGAAGCGGGTCAGCCGTGGCGCGAAGAGGAGGCCGACGCAGAAGGCGGCGACGACCCAGAGGCTGAGGCAGTAGGGGCAGACGAGCAGCTCGCCGATCGCCTTGCGCGGGCCCTCCCCCCGCGCGCGCTCCTCGAGCTCGGCTGGGCCGCCGTCTTCTTCGAATTCGGTGAACGGCGCCCGCAGCGGGCTCGTCACCTTGTCCTTGGCGATCAGCCGGCTGAGCTTGTGCGAGGCGACCCCGATCGTCACCAGGTCGGCGGCTCCGATCCGCTCCGGGAGCGCCCGCCCGGCGCGCTTCGCGATCAGCAGGGCGCCCCCGAAGAGGACGTTGAAGACGACCATGGTCACCGCGTATGAGCCGAGCGGCGGCCGCTCCGAGGGCGGCGCGTAGCCTCTCAGCGGGGTCGGTGCGCTATCGATCTGGGACGCGGTCGCATTTGGCATCGCCGCGACTGGATACCCCCGAGTCCCGGCGCTCAATCAATCGCGGGCACGGATCGCGTCGACGAGCTCGGCGTCGATCGGCAGCACCTCGACGATCCGCTCGGGGTGGACGAGCAGGGCGCCGGCGTCGGCGTCGAGGTCGCGCTCGTCGGCGAGGCGTCCCTCGAGCTCCACCACCAGCTTGCCCCGCAGGTCGGCGCCTTTCTCCGCCAGGTACCTGTAGAGCCCCTCGCGCCGCGGGAACACCGCGACGCCGCGACGGCGCGTGTGGGTGATCACCCCATCGCCGAGGCAGGCGGGGCAGGTCTCGCGGAAGCGCACCCGGCCTTGGCAGGCGGGGCAGTCGGCGACGGCGCCGGCCTCGAGGCAGGAGCGGCATTCGTAGAGGGCGACTCCGGCCCCTTGGCACTTGTCGCAGGGACCGTGTTCAGGTGCCCCCCAGGGCTCGGTCAGCTGCCTGTCGGGATCCAGCAGCCGCTCGGGGTCGCTCTCGGCGGAGCAGCAGTGGAAGAAGCGCCGGCTGCTGTCCTTGGCCCCCAAGTCGGCGCCGCCTCAGGGATGGACCACGATTCGCTCGCGGCCGACGTCCACCACGCTCGCCCAGGGCAGGCCGTGCGCATCCTCCGCCGGCCCGCGCAAGCGCTGCCAGAGCGCCCTCCTGCCGACCATCAGCTCGTCGAAGACGATCGCGCCCCGCTCCCAGTGCGCCCTGACCTCGAAGACGCGTCCCAGCTCGTGGCCGGCGTGGTCGCGGACCGGCTTGCCGATCAGCTCGCTGATCGCCCAGGGATCGCCGCTCAGTTCCATGGCAGCCTCCTCACCATCCAGTTCTCAGGGTCGTCGCCTTCGCCGAGTCCCAGATCCTCGGCCTTGCCGCGCAGGTGGATGGCGGCGTTGACTTCGTCGACCTCCTCCCAGGGCACCCGCATGGCGCTGGCCCCCCAGCGCTCCGGACCGGCCAGGCGGCGTGCCAGGCGGCGCAGTCGCCGTGGCAGGCGCCGCGGGTAGAGCGCCTCACCGACCAGCAGCGCCGCGATCCGCGGTGGGCTGCCGCGGAGCTCGATGTCGTCGACCCTGCCGCAGCGTTTGCCGTCGCAGTCGAGGATCTGCTCGTCGAGCAGCCGGTGGGCGACGAAGATCGTCCCCTCGCCCCTCATCCTCCGCCTCCGTTGGTGGCGAGCAGCAGCGGCACCGCCGCGACGGCGAGCACGATGATCACCCCGAAGTAGGTCCAGCCCAGCAGGTTCGCCAGGCGGCCGTTGACATGGTCGCCCATGAAGGAGCGGTCGCCGGCTATCAACAGGATCGGCAGGTAGGTCAGGGGCAGCGCGACGACCGAGAAGACCACCGCGTACTCGGTGATCTCGACCGGGTTGATGCCGCTCTCGACGATCAGCAGCGCGAGGAAGAGGAAGATCAGCCAGGAGAAGGTGAAGCGGGGCGCTTTTCGCGGCCCGCGGTAGCGGCCCCACTCCCAGCCGAGGAACTGGGCGACGTTGTAGGAGGCCGAGAAGCTGGAGTCGATCGCGGCGCCGCCGACGCAGAACATGATCCCGCCGAGGGCCAGCAGCAGGCCGGTCTCGCCGAAGGCGCCCTGGGCGGGCAGCGCCACGGTGCCGAGGTCGTTCGGCTCGACCCCGAGTGGGTGGAAGAGGTAGCCGGAGACGATGACCAGGGCGCAGGCCAGCAGCCCGCCAAGGCTGTAGCCGACGATCGCGTTGAGCCGGTTCTCTTTGAGGCTCGATTCGGTCCAGCCCTCCTCGATCGCCCCCGACGAGTAGAAATGGACCTCGTAGGGCATCAGCGCCGCCGAGAAGACGCCGACGACGAAGTAGAGGTAGAGCGTCGAGCCGCTGAGCGACGGCACGAACCCCTGCGCCACCTCGCCCCAGTCGGGGCTCTGGTGGAAGATCGTGACGACGACGACGAGCATCATCAGCCCGCCGTAGCCGAAGATGCGCTCGATGCCGCCGAAGGGAAGCACGGCGACCACCGCGACGAGGACGATCGCGGCGGCGACGACGAACATGCTGAAGGGGGCGTCGAAGAGCAGCTCGAGGACGATCGCCAGGCCGCCCAGCTCGGCGGCGACGGTGAGCAGGTTGACGAAGGTGCTGGCGATCAGGGCGGCGAGGCCGGTGCCGAAGCCGAGCCGCATCCGGATCGTGTCGAAGACCGGACGCCCGGTCACCGCGGCGACCCGCCCGCACATCTCCGCGTAGACAGCGATGCCGATCGTGCCGAGGACGACTGCCCAGAGCAGGTCGTAGCGGTACAGCGCTCCCGCCTGGGTGTTGAAGACGAGGTCGCCGATGTCGAGGAAGCCGCCGAGCGCCGCGATGATCCCGAGGGCGATCTTGAGGATCGACTTCAAGCTTCTTCACCGGTGAGGCGAACCGTCAGGGCGTCCGCCTGTTCCTTCGCTTCGCGCAGGTGCCGCTGCACGAGCAGGCCGTGGTGCTCGTCCCCCGGGAAGGTCTGCAGCTCGGAGAGCAGCTCGGCGATCTCGCTCGCGATCTGAACCGCGACGTTGCGCTCGTCGACCACCTCCGGCGATGGTTCGGCGTCGGCCAGCTTTTCCGCCTCGTGCTCGGCTTCGCCGCCGAGCGTCTTCGCCATCGCCCGGGCGTACGTCGACTTGGTCGCGTCGCGGGCGACGCCGTTGGCGATCAGGCCGCCCTGTGCCGCCAGGCCGCTGAGCGCCTCGACGCCGCGACTCAGCTCGCCGCGGCTGAGGTCGCCGCAGCCATAGGACGAGAGCGTCAGGGCGGCGGCCAGGACGGTCGCCACCAGCCCTCTCATCTCAGGACTCTTCGTAAGGGTCCTTCTCGCCGGCGAGCTTCAGCGAGCACCCCTTCGCGTCCTCGAGGTGACGTTCCTGAATGGGCAGCGCCCACTCGACCAGCTCGCTCAGCTCCCGCTCTCCGGCCGCCTCGTTGAGCTTGCCGAGGACGGCCCAGTGCCCTACCTCGCCGGCCTCCGCCATGGTCAGGAACTCGAAGCCGTCGAGGCCGTCGGCGTCGCCGCCGAGGTAGGTCGACATCATCTCGGTCGCCTCGCCTTTGGTCTCCCGCGCCTTTTCGAGAATCGCGGTCTTTTTGCCGTCACGGTTCTCGGCCAGCTCGGTGCAGCGGCGCTCGGTCTCCTCGGCCTCTTCCCGCATCTGGCGCAGCGTCGCCGCCACGTCGTCGTCTTCGACCAGTCCCTCGACTTTCTCGGTCGCGCCCTGGGCCGCCTGGGCAAGTCCCAGGACCTCGGCGAGCTTCTCCTCCAGCGTCGTCAACTCCGCCATCTCGTCGTCTCCTCCTCGTGTCGGGGCCTTTGGGCGGCTGCCCGATACCCCCGCGGTTCGAAAGCAAAACGGAGCGGGAATATCTTCAAGCAGCGTGGCGACGGCAAAAGGCAAGAAGGGCAAGCTGGGCGAGTACGAGCGCAAGCGCGACTTCGGCTCCACCGCGGAGCCGCGTCCCCGCCGCCGGCGGGCGAGGAAGGGGGCGCCCCGCTTCGTCATCCAGGAGCACAGCGCCCGTCGCCTGCACTGGGACCTGCGGCTCGAGCACGACGGCGTGGCTGTCTCCTGGGCGATCCCGAACGGCATCCCCGCCGATCCGAGCGAAAACCGCAAGGCCGTCCACACCGAGGACCACCCGCTCGAGTACATGGAGTTCGAAGGCGAGATCCCGGCCGGCGAGTACGGCGGCGGCAGCGTGAAGATCTGGGACCGCGGCACCTACGAGTGCCACAGGTGGGAGCCGGAGAAAATCGTCTTCAGCTTCGACGGCGAGCGGCTCAGCGGCCGCTACGCGCTCTTTCGGGCCGGCGGCGAGAAGGACTGGATGATCCACCGGATGGACCCGCCGGCGGAGGAGCGCGATCCCTTCCCCGGTTCGATCGTGCCGATGCTCGCCCGCCTCGCCGAGCTGCCGGCGAAGGACGAGGGATGGGCGGCGGAGGTCAAGTGGGACGGGGTCCGGGCGATCGCCTACTGCCGCCCGGGCCGGCTCGAGCTGCAGACCCGCAACCTCCACGACGTCACCCGTCAGTACCCGGAGGTTCGCCGCCTCAGCCGTCAGCTGGGTGCCCGCGACGCGGTGCTCGACGGCGAGCTGGTCGCCTTCGACGAGCGGGGGCTGCCGAGCTTCTCGCGGCTCCAGCAGCGCATCCACCAGACCTCCGAGACCGTCGTCCGCAACCGCATGAAGGACTATCCGGTCACCTACGTGATCTTCGACCTGCTCCACCTCGACGGGAGGGATCTGACCGGCGAGCCCTACGAGCGGCGCCGCCAGCTGCTCGAGGAGCTCGAGCTCGCCGGACCGAGCTGGCAGACGCCCGCCTACTCGGTCGGGCACGCCAAGCAGCTGCTCGCCGCGACGGGCGAGCAGGGCCTCGAGGGCCTGATCCTGAAGCGGCTCGGCAGCCGCTACGCGGCCGGCAGGCGGACGGGCGACTGGCTCAAGGTCAAGAACGTCGGTCGCCAGGAGTTCGTGATCGGCGGCTGGCTGCCCGGGCAGGGCCGCCGCAGCGGCCGGCTCGGCTCGCTGCTGATCGGCTACTACGACGGCGACGAGCTCCGCTACGCCGGCAAAGTCGGCACCGGATACACCGAGCGGACGCTCGCCGACCTCGGCAGGCGCCTGCGGCCGTTGGGGCGCGAGTCCAGCCCGTTCGCTCCCGGCAAGGTCCCAAAAGGGGCTCAGTTCGTCGAGCCGAAGCTCGTCGCCGAGATCGAGTTTCGCGAGCTGACCGGCGACGGCTTTGTCCGCCACGGCTCATTCAAGGGCCTGCGTGAGGACAAGCCGGCGAGCGAGGTCGTCCTGGAGTGAGCCCGCCCAGAGACGGTTTGAATTCCTCAATCGGGGTAACGAGACGCCACCACTGCACCCATCGCGACCGAGGAGGAAGAGATGGCAGCGAACACCGAGAGCGGTTCCGGCGCCGGCATTTCGCTCGGCGGCATCCTGGTCATCATCGGCATCGTCCTGATGATCGTCTGGAGCTTCTGGATCGGCCTGATCGTGGCGCTCATCGGCCTGATCGCGTTCGGCGGATTTGCCCGCGGCCGCTGGTACTGACCCAGCTCGGAGACGTGGCCATGAGCGACGACGCCCGCCGCCGCCTGGAGCAGCACGAGGATCGCCTCGTCTGGATCTTCGGCTCCTCCCGCAGCGGCAGCACGTGGCTGCTGCGGATGCTCTCCGAGCTGGCCGGGGTCGTGCCGATCGACGACCCCCACATCGGCCATCACCTTGGCGTCTGGCGGCCGATCCCGCTGGCCTGGGCAGCCTCCGAAGACGATTCTCCGGAGCTCACCACGCTGCTGGAGCTGAAGCGCGAGGAGCCCGGGTACTTCTTTGCCGAGCAGCACCGGGAGAGCTGGTGGCAGCCGCTGCGCTCGCTGATCCAGGCGCGCTTCGAAGCGCAGGCCGAGGAATCGCTCGGCGATTTCGAGGGAACGCCAACCTGGGTGGTCAAGGAGCCGGGCTCCCACGTCGCGCCGATGCTCGCCGACCTCTTTCCCCGCTCGAAGCTCGTCTTTCTCCTGCGTGACGGCCGTGACGTGGTCGACTCATGGCTCGCCGCCTACCGGGAGGGATCGTGGGCGATTCCGGGCGGTGCCTTTCCCGTCGCCCCGGAGGGTCGCGTGCCGCTGATCCGCTGGCTGGCGAGCGTCTGGGCCTACCGGACGGAGGCCGCGCTCGAGGCGTTCAGGAGCCGTGGGCCGGAAGACCGGGTTCTGATCCGCTACGAGGATCTGCGCGAGCGCCCGGCGGCGGGCCTCGAACGGATCTGCTCGACATTCGACATCGAACCGGCCTCCGCCGCGGAGATCGCCCTGCGGCACAGCTTCGAGCGGCTTCCCGACGATTCCCGTGGGCCGTTGCGTGAGGCGCGCGCGGCGAGCCCCGGCTCGTGGCGGGACAGCCTCTCGGCCGAGGAGCAGGCCGCCCTGCACGAGACGCTCGGCGAGACGCTCTCCCGGGTCGGCTACCGCGAGCCCGACGTGGCTTCGCTGGCGGTCTAGGCCCGCCGGCGGCTAAGCGTGGCTGGCGGCCTGCCGCCAGCTGCTTCCGAGCTGCTTGGCCATCTCGCGCTCATCGGCGAGGATCCCCGCGGCCATCGCAGCCGTCGCCGGGTCTTCGGCCCGCTCGGCAACGCGGCGGAGCAGCTCGTATGAGGCGATCTCGAGGTGCTCGAAGGCGAAGGCGAAGCCGGCGAGCTTCGCCTCGGTGTCGGGCTGACCGGCGAAGAAGCCGCCGACGTTGACGCCGCCGATGCGCAGCACCGCGTCCTTGACCCTGGACGGGTTGGAGTGGCGCGCCTCGAGCCGCTCATCGACCAGCCGCTCGTGCCGTTCGGTCTCCTCGAGATGGCGGTTGAAAAGCTCCAGCAGCCGCTCGTCCTCGACCAGCTTGGGGGCGGATTCCAGCAGCTGCAGCGCCTGCTGCTCGATCGCGTGCGCGTCGGCGAGATAGCGATCGAGCTGCCGTTCGACCGCCTCGGGCCCGTCGTGCAGCGAGGCCTCGGCGGCGCGATCGAAGCAGCCTTCCAGTCGCTTGGCCATGCGCTTCTCCTCGGCGGCGATCTGCTCGGCCATCCGGGCCGTCTCCTCGTCGCCGGCCTGCTCGGCGGTCCGCTTCAGCAGCTCGTAGGCGGCGAGCTCCATGTGCTCATAGGAGAAGGCGTGGGCGGTCAGCTTGCCGGGAGTGTCAGGTTGGCTGCGGGCGAAGAACAGCATGCCGATCCCACCGGCCTTGCCAGCGGCGTCCTTGAGCGCGGACGGGTCGGCGTCATGGGCCTCAAGCCGCTCGCGCACCCGTCTCTCCTGGCTTTCGGTCTCGACGAGGTGCCGCGCGAAGACCTGGGCGAGCTGCTCGTCGCCGGCGATCTCCGGTGCCTTTCGCATCTGGGTCAGCGCCTGCTCCTCGATCGAGTGCACGTCGGTCAGGTGCTCGACCAGCTTCTCCTCGGGTTGCTTCGCCCACTGGCGGCCGCCGACGCCGGTTCGCAGCTCGTCGATCCGCCCGCCGAGGCCGCTGGGCTCGAGGGCCGGAGTCGCCTTGCCGACGCCGCGGCGCAGACCGGCCAGCAGCTCCTCGAGCGCCTCGATCGAGGTCTTGCGCGGCTCCCAGCCCAGCTCCCGGTGGGCACGGCGCGACGACATCAGCGGCACCGCCAAGGCCATGTCGAGCCAACCGGGGGGAGTGGGCTGGAGCCGCAGCCGCCAGCTCAGGTCGACGAGGCCCCTTGCGAGCCGCGCCGGCATCGGGAAGGTGCGGGCGCCGAGCGTCGCGGCGAGCTCGTCGGGCCCGATCGGCGGATCGGCGGCGAGGTTGAAGGCGCCGCTTACCTCGCGCACCGTCGCCAGGGCATAGGCGCGACCGACGTCGTCGGAGTGCACCGCCTGGAACTGGAGGCGGCGCAGGCGCGGAATCGCCGGGATGAGCCCGGGGCGCAGCAGGAAGCTCGGCAGGAAGGGCCCGGCGAAGAGGCGGCGGATCTCGCTCGCCGCCTCACCCTTGAAGATCAGGGCCGGTCGCATGCGGACGACGGTCAGCTCCGGCTGCCGCGCTTCGACCTCGTCGAGCATGTCCTCGACCTGCGCCTTGTGCCTGGCGTAGAAGGAGCTCTCGATGCCGCCGGTCGGCCAGCTCTCCTCGACCGGGTGCTCCTTGGGGCCGGGGGAGTAGGCGCCAACGGACGACGCGTAGATCAGCTTTGGGACGCCGGCCCGGACGGCGGCCTCGAAGACACGGCGGCTTCCCTCTACGTTGATCCGCTCGAGGGTGCGCAGGTCGCGCGACGGCTGGATCGCCCAGGCCAGATGGATGACCGCCTCGGCTCCGTCGAAGATCGAGGCGAGATCGGCGGTGAGGATGTCAGCCTGCCGCCACGCCGTCCTGCTCGGCTGCCAGCTAGGTCGACGGCGAGCCAGGCCGACGATGCTCTCGACCTCGGGCGCCTGCCCGAGCGCTTCGATCGTGCTGGTCCCGACATTGCCGGTCGCGCCGGTTACGACTACCTTCATTCAACGCAGCTACCCGTGCCGCGTGGCCCGAAAACTGCGGGGGGATGGGCGAAGCTAGACGGAGACGGGACGTCCCTCCTCTGGCCGACGGCTGCCCAGCGGAATCTCGGCATCGCTCCGATCCGGAAGCTGGAAAGCCTTGAACGTCAGCGGCGACGCGGTCCGATCGCGCACCATGCAACGTGGGCAGTTCTCCATCGCAGCCGCGTGGAGGGCGCTGTAGCGGCTGCCGCACCTCTCGCACCTGAACATCGTTTCCTCCCCTCCCTTGGACGTATTGGACGGTAGGTGCATACCCGCGGGTGCGGAGCGTCTAAACGCTCGTTCGAGCTCCACGCCCGCGGAGATCTCCCGCGTCCGCCCCTGCCCCATGCAGGGCTAAAGCTCGCACCGGCCTAGCCGATATTCGGTAGGCATGCGAGGATCGACGAACAACGGGACGTTGGAGGGGGGCCGTTCCCCGGCACGAGTGGTCGGCGGGCTGATGGTCGGCGCGGCATCCCTGGTGGCGCTGTCGCTGGCCCTCCCGCATCCGGAGGTCGCCGATCTCCCGTACCTGGTCACGATCGCTGTTGCCCTTCTCGCCGCCGGCGTGCTTTTCGTGGTCCTCGGCCGGCGGATCCCTCTCTCGGCGAGCCAGGCGGCGCTTGCAGCCGTCACCGCCCTGACCGGCCTGCTGATCTACGAGAGCGGCGTCGCCGCCGGCCAGTACGGGGCGATCTTCGTCTGGGCGATGCTGATCGCCGCCTACTACTTTCCGCGCCGCGTGGCCGTAGCCCATCTCGCCTGGCTCCTCTTGGTGTATGCCCTGGTCCTGGCTGAGGTCGACAGCACCGCCGGCTACTCGGCGCTCACCCGCTGGATCTTCTCGGCGGTGTCGCTCTCGGTCGTCACGATCCTGACCAGCGAAATCGTCGCCCGCCGTGCCCAGGCCGACCTGCGGGCAAGGCGCTTCTTCGAGCTCTCGCACGACATGCTCTGCACGGCCAACGTGGATGGCTACTTCGTCGAGCTGAACTCCGCCTGGCGCTGCCTCGGCTACAGCCATGAGGAGCTGCGCGCACGGCCCTTCATCGAGCTGGTCCACCCCGACGAACGCGAGCGGACGGAAGCGGAGGCGGCGGCCCTCTTCGAGGGGGTCGAGACGGTCGGCTTCGAGAACCGCTACCTGGCCAAGGACGGCAGCTGGCACTGGCTGCGCTGGAGCTCCACGCTCGCCTCGGACGAGAGGCTGATCTACGCTCGCGCGACCGACATCACCGAGCTGAAGCGGGTGGAGGCCGAACGCGAGGACCTCCTCTTCGAGGTGAAGATGCTGGCGGCCAGCGACGCGCTCACGGGCCTGCCGAACCGGCGCATGCTCGACGAGCGGCTTCCCAACGAGATGGCGCGCGCCCGACGCTCAGACGAGCCGCTCTGCCTCGCGGTCATCGATATCGACCGCTTCAAGGACTACAACGACGCCCACGGCCACCTCGCGGGCGACGTCATCCTGCGCCGCTGCGCGATGGCCTGGGACTCGGAGCTGCGCGGGGAGGACACGATCGTCCGCTTCGGCGGCGAGGAGTTCCTGGTCATCCTCCCGGACTGCACCCTCGAGCAGGCCTCCGACATCGTCGAACGGCTGCGAGCCGTGACACCGGACGGCCAGACGTGCTCGGCCGGGCTCGCCTGCTGGGATTTCGCCGAGAGCGCCGAGGATCTGCTCGAGCGCGCCGACGCCGCTCTCTACGCGGCCAAGGACAACGGCCGCGATCGCCTCGTCTCCAGCGCCGGCTGACCTCGCCGGGCGAGTCTCCCGCGACTCAGTAGCGGCCGGCTGGAGCGGCGCTTTCCCGCAGGAAGCCCTCTTCCTCCCCGACACCGCGGCCGAAGAGGCTGACGAGCGCCGGAATCAGCAGGGTCCGAGCGAGCAGGGTGTCGAGCAGGAGGCCGACGCATATCGCGAAGGCGAGCTCGCGGAAGGCGAGGATCGGGATCAGCGCCACCGCGGCGAAGGAGAGGGCGAGGATCAGGCCGGCGACGGTGATCGCGCGGGAGGCGCGGGAGCCGGCGCTCTCGATCGCCGCGCGAAGGTTCCCGCGGTCGGCCTCGTGCCAGATCCGGCTGATCAGGAAGACGTTGTAGTCGGCGCCCAGCGCCAGCAGCAGGATGGCCGTGGCCACCGGGACGAAGAAGGCTAGCTCGCCGTAGCCGAGCAGCTCCTGGAAGACGTAGACGGTGAGGCCGAGCGCGGCGGCGACGGTGAGCACGCTGACCCCGACCAGGTAGAGCGGCGCCGTCCTGCTCCGCAGCAGGGCCCAGAGCAGAACAAGCAGGACGGCCAGACCCGCCGGAGCGACTCGCTCGAAGGCCTGCCAGGTGTCTTCGTTCAATTCCGAGGCGATCGTGGTGTCGCCGGTGACCCCGGCGTTGGCGCCCCCGAGGTGGCTTTCCTGGAGCAGCTGGGGCAGGTCCGCTTCCAGGCGCGAGAGGATGCGCGTCGCTTCCGGGCCGTTCGGATCGCTGCCGAGGACGAGCACATAGCGCGCCGCGTTCCCGCTCGGGGCGAGGAAGACACCGTAACGAGCGCCCGCCGGCTGGTCCGCCGGCCCCACCACGCCGGCGATCCCCTCCGCTTCGCCGAGGCGCGCCTGCAGCGCCGCCAGGTCGGCCGAGCGCCCGGCGATGCCCGGCTCTTCCAGCACCAGCATCGTCGGCCCGACCACGCCGGGTCCGAGATGGGCGGCGACGTCCTCGTAGCCGCGGCGCGGCGAGGAGGACTCGGGCAGGCCGCGGACCACCGGGTTGCCGAGCGCCATATCGCGCACTCCGCTCGCCGCGACCCCTAGGGCGACCAGGCAGGGGACGGCGACGACGATCGGGTGGTGCGCGGCGAGCCCGACCAGACGTCCCCGCGCGCCGCCCTCGGGCTGCTCCTCTGACCCCCGCCCGGCGCTGCCCGTCTCTCCGCCGGGCCAGAGCAGCAGGCGCCCGAAGGTCGCTAGCGCCGCCGGCACGAAGGTGACCGCCACGGCCGCGCCGACGGCCACCGCGACCGCCAGGCCGGGGCCGAAGGCGGAAAGGAAGCGCACGCCGGAGATCAGCAGGGTCAGGGTCGCGCCGGCGATCATCAGTGCCGCGGTGAGCACCACCGGCAGCAGCTCCGCCGTGACGGCGGCCGCCGCGTCTCGCGAGCGCTCGCCTTCCAGCAGGCGCCGCCGGTAGCCGGAGACGAAGAAGACGAGATAGTCGGTGAGGGTGCCGAAGAGCAGGGCGACGAGCACCGGGTCGACCTCCCGGGGGATTTCGATTCCGTAGCGCTCGCCCATCCAGCCGAGGATTCGGTCGGCGAGCAGGTAGGCGATCGCCACCGTGGCCAGGCCGAGCAGGGGTACGCCGAGCGAGCGGAAGTAGATCGCGAGGATGCCGACGACCAGGGCGATCGTCACCAGCTCCACCCAGAGCAGATCGCTCATCGCGATCTTCGTTTCGGCTCTCGTCGCTGGCAGTGCGCCGGTCACCTCGACCGATGCCGCGCCGCTCGCCCGCCGCAGCCCGGCGGCGAAGCCATCCGCCGTCTCGGTCGCTTCGGCTTCGTCTAGCTCCGGGTCTATATAGAGATAGACGACCAGGGTCGTGCCGAGCCGCTGGCCTTCGAGCAGGCCCGGCGCATTGAGGAGCGGAACGGCGCGGAAGTCGCCTTTGCCCTCGGGCCGCCGGTCGATCGTGGCGATGTAGCTGGAGGCCGCCGCTCCCTGGCGCAGCGAGAAGCCGCCCGGCTGGTTGGCTACCACCAGCGTGCGGCTGAGCAGCGGAAGGCCGAACTCGTCGATCGCCCTGCGTTCCACTGCGAGCGCCTCGGAGGAGCGCGGCAGCAGGCTGCCGAGCTCGGCGCTTTCGGAATCGAAGACGGCGGGAAGCTGCGCGATGGCGAGGACGGCGGCGGCCGCCCAGGCCGGCAGGATCAGGAAGCGCAGCCAGACGATCGCACGCCCGATCCGCCTCATCTCGGCTGGCTAGTAGGGCGGGGGTTCCCGCACTTCGCGCCGTTCGCCGACCACCACGTCTCCTTCGCGACGGCGTCGCGAGAGCGTGGCCCACTGCCAGAGGCCGATGATCAGGCCGGCGACACCGGCGATCATCAGGATCAGGCCGACGGTGTCGAGGCTGACTCCCTGGACGTGGATGTTGGTGGCGTAGCGCAGGATCGCGCCAACGGCGATCAGGAATATGGCTCCGGCTGCGGTCATGGCGCTCGGTCTACCCACGGCCCGAACGCGCTAAACCGGTGGGCGAGCGCCCTCGATCGTTTGTCGAGTTGGCGGGGCTGCTGCCGGACGCGCTGGCGCAGCGGCTGATGCAGAAGGTTGGCGTCGACCGGCTCAGCGCCTTCCACCTGGCGATCGAGCTGGTCCGTCGCGGCGGCACGATCTCGCTGATCGGCGTCTACGGCGGCATGACGCGCCGGAGAGCTACGAGATGTTCCAGGAGAAGCGCGACGGCGCCGTGAAGGTGCTGTTGAAGCCATAGCAACGGCGCTTGCCGGCCGCGGCCCTGCTGTAGGGTCGCGCCGAGTGCCGGGGAGCCTCTCGAACAGCACCCGCGTCGCCTGGGTGCTCCTCGCTGCGCTGCTCGTCTTCGTCGCCTGGCTGGCCGTTCCCGGAAGCTCCCACGCCGGCATCGCGTTCTTCTACACCGTGCCGGTCGGGCTGGCCGCCTGGTGGTGGGGTGGCCGTGCGGCGGGGCTCGCCGTGGCCGCCTGCGTCTTCCTGTACCTGATCGGGGCGGCGATCGAGCCGGTCGACCGCTTCGGCCTCGCACTAGCGGTGCGAGCGGCGGTCCTCGTCGCGGTGGCGGTGCTGGTGACGCTGCTTCGCGAGCGACTCGCGGTGCTCGAGCACTCGGCCGATGAACTCGAGGCGATCCGGGCGGCCCTTGCCCCCTCTGAGCTGCCCCAGCTGCCGGGAGTCGAGGCGGCGGCGGCCTTCGTGCCCTCGGAGTACGGGGTCTCGGGGGACTTCTACCTGCTCACCAATGGCCCCGACGGCTCAGCCATCGCGATCGTCGGCGATGTCGTCGGCCATGGCCCCAAGGCCGCCCGCCTCGCTACCTTCCTCCGTGCTCGTTTCGCCGCCTTCGCGGCCAGCACCAGCGATCCCGCCGAACTGCTGATGCTTGCCAACGGCGCGCTGGCCGACCGACCGGGGGGCGAGCTCGTCACGGCGGCCTGCCTTCGCTATCTGGTGGGAGAGCGGCGGATCTCCTGGGCTACCGCCGGGCACCCTCCGCCCCTGCGCCTGCCGAGCCTCGAGGAACTCCACCCGGGTGACCACGCCTTTCCGTTGGGCGCCGAAGCCCCCCTTGCCCTGGACAATTTCGACGCGGAGCTGGCGAGCGGCGAGGGAGTCATCCTCTACACCGACGGCGCCACCGACGTGCGCAGGGAGAGGTCCCGCCTCGGTCTCGACGGCCTCAGCCACCTGCTCGCACCGCTCACGTCCCTGCCCGTCCGGCAGCTGGCGAGCCGGGCGGAGCAGGAGCTTCTCGCCTGGACCGACGAGCGGATCCGCGACGACCTCTGCCTGCTGGTGCTGAGATCGGAGGACGGCGCCGCAGCCTGAGCTCCGGGCAGGTCAGGGCGAGAGCAGGGTGACGGCCCAGCTCTCTCCAGCGCGCTGGAACAGGCGGCGCTCGTGGAGGCGGTCGTCCGCTTCGCTCCACAGCTCGATCGCCTCCGGCCGAACGCGGAACGCGCCCCAATCGGGCGGGCAGGGCGGGGAGGCCTCCTGCACCTGCGCCAGGTGCGCGAGCCTGTCGCGCAAAGGCGCCAGGTCCTCGATCGGCTCGCCCTGGCGGGAAACGATCGTTTGCAACTGGTGGAAAAGGTCGCGTTGCTCGAACAGCTCCTCGGCCAGCGCCCGCTCGGCGATCGTCGCCTCGCCCGTGACGTGGACCTGCCGGCCGAGCGCCGGCCAGTGGAAGAGCAGCGCGACGTGCGGATTCGCCTCGATCTCCCGGGCCTTGCGGGTCCAGAGCGCGCTGGTGAAGACGAGCGCCTTGTCCTCCAGGCGCTTCAGGGTGACAGTGCGCGCCGACGGCCGCCCTTCGTCGCCCACCGTGACAAAGGCGACCGATCCCGGCTGGGGAAGCCCCTCGCTCCGTGCCTCCTCAATCCAGGTCCCGAGCTCCGCGATCGGGTCTCCTTGGGTGGGATTCGCCCGGACCGACATGGGTCGATCTTGTCAGGCCCGGCCCGCTCGTTGGCTACAGCCCGGCTGGATGGCGGACCGAGAACTTGCTCGGGTCGACGCGTTCGGCGTGCCAACGGGGGCCGGTCACTCCGGGCGGGTCGCCACGGGTGTCGAAGCGCAGGCCGGCGATGACCATGTAGACGTGATCGTCGTTGGCGTAGACGCTGATCCAGCGGCCGAGCCCGCCGCTCCCCCAGTACGCCAATTGCCCGGAGACCATCGTCGAGCTGAGCAGCCCGGCTCCGTGCAGCGCGTAGCCGACCGCGCCGGAGCAGTCGTAGCCTCGTGCCGACCAGCTCAGGTGGCCGCCGCCCCAGACGTAGGGCTTGTGGGCGATGCGGTTGGCGGCGGCGATCGCCCTCTTGACCGGCGGCGGCGCGTTCGGCGGCGGGATCGCGCGACCGTCGAGCAGGGTCGCGCCGCAGCTCGCGCTGGTTCGCGGCACCTCGGGCGATGGCGGGATGCAGCTGTAGCCCCACGGCACCGCCTGGCCCGCCGCCTCCGTGCCCGCTGGAGCGGCGGCCGCCGCCAGGCTCATCAGGGCGAGCACGATCCCCTGTCTCATCCGACCCGAGATCCCGGAAAGGCTACGCCGGGTCCTCCGTTGATGCGAGTATCCGCGCTGGCTCAGCCGACCGATGGAGGCCCACAGATCATATGAGCGCTTCGAGCAGGGGCACCAGGTAGCCACGGGCGAGGCGGCTCACCTCGGTCCCCACTACGGGCGAAACGCGGCGATGGCGGTCGCCCTGATGGCCGCCTTCCTCGCGGTAGCCGTGTTCCTCTCCAACGAGGCCGTGAAGGAGGTCATCACCGGCGAGACGCACCGCGCCGACGCTTCCACCCAGCTGGAGAGCAACCGGGTGAAGATCGACTTCGCCAAGGGCAACGCGGTGCTGCTGCGGACGCTCGCCACCGGGAGCGCCCAGCGTTCGGCGGCCGTCGAGGCCGGCCGGCACGAGAGCCGCGTGGTGCGAGAGCTGGGACCGATCGACGCCGACCTCGAGGCGGAGATCCGGGCGCACGAGCACGAGACCGACCACGCCAACGCCCAGCACGTCGACTACGAGCTGGGCGAGGTCGGCCTCCAGGTCGGCATCGTGCTGGCCTCGGTTTCGATCATCGCCCGCCGCCGATGGCTGCTGGGCGCCGGCGGGGCGGCCGCCAGCGCCGGCGTCGTCCTGCTCCTGGTCGGCCTGCTGGTCTAGGACCGTGTCTCAAGAGGCCGGCGAGACAACGCAGTTGTCCTTGTCCGCCATCGCGAGCGGGCGAGTGTTGGGAAACGCATCGAGCAGGGCGTCGGCGATCAGCCTGCCCCTTGCCGCATAGCCCGCCGAGCTGAAGTGGATGCCGTCGGGGATGAACCACTGGTCGCGGACTTCGCCGGCCCAGTCGTAGACGCGCATGTACGGGTAGCGATCGCAGGCGTCGAGAAGCGCTTCGTCCCAGGACCTCATGTTCGCCTCGGCGTATGGGCCGTTGGCGACGAGCGACTTGACGTTCACCCAGATCACCGGCTCGTCCCCGATCGTCGACATCATGCTGTCGATGCGGTCGTCGTAGGTGAATTTCGAGCCGACGGCAACATCGGCCGCCTCGTTGGTGCCAAGCGCAAGCACCCAGCACCCTTCGAACCCTTCGCTCTTCCAGGCTTCGGCGACTTCCCGCGCGTTCGGCTCCCCTTCGAAGTTCTCGTAGATCGAGCGGGCGCCGGCGATCTCGAAATGCTGGGTGGTGGCGCCGACGCGGGCGTACTGCCTGCTGATCTGCTGGCTCGGATCGGGCAGGTAGTCGCTGGACACCAGGCCCTCCGAGGTGGAGTCGCCGATGTGCACCACCGCTTCGCATGAGGTAGCCAGAGGGGCCTTCCGCAAATTCCCTACGGTGACGGTCCTGGCCACCGCTTCTGCTCCAACCGCGCTGGAGCCGTCGGTGACGCCGACCCCCGCCAGGCCGGCGATCGCGATCGCCACGACCAGGCTGCACACGCTGACGATCGCCCAGCCCTGCCGCGTCAGCCGCTCAGGCCGCCAGCCGCCGGCTCGCCACTGCTCCCAGAGCCGCCCCAGGGCGCCATGGCGGATCGGGTTCTCGATGTAGCGCCAGGACAGCTCGGCGACGGCGAGGATCGCCGCCACCTGGAGGGTCGCCCGCGGGACGCTCGGCCCTTGCGAGGCCTGAGGCGAGGTGAGGACGATGATCGGCAGGGTCCAGAGATAGATGCCGTAGGAGCGTTCCCCGATCCACCGCATCGGCCTGCAGCCGACGATCTGCCCGAGCCGCGAGGCGGGGTGGGTGAGCGAGGCGACGGCGAGGACCGAGCCGAGCCCGAGCAGCGCGAAGCCACCGCGGTAGAGGAAGGGGGAGAACTCGCTGGTTCGCCAGAACATCAGCCCGATCAGGCCGAGTCCGACGACGCCGGCGACCTCGATCAGCCGCCGCGCCTGGGGGGCGATGCGCGCATGCAGCCGGCGGCTCGGCCAGACCATCGCCAGGGCGGCGCCGACCAGCAGCTCCAGCGCCCGCGTGTCGGTGCCGTAGTAGACACGCGAGGGATCGAGCGAGGGCTGGTAGAGGACCGCCATCAGGACGCCGGAGCAGAGCGCGCCGGCGAGCGTGGCGATGGCGAGGCGCGGCCGGGTCCCCGTCGCCCCCCTCAGCTCGGGGACGAAGCGCAGGCCAAGCATCAGCAGGAACGGCCAAAGGATGTAGAACTGCTCCTCGACCGAGAGCGTCCACAGGTGGTTGAGCGGCGAGGGCGGGGCGAAGCGTTCGAAGTAGGAGACGTGGTGGAAGATCAGCCACCAGTTGTTGAAGTAGGCGGCGGCGCTCAGCGCGGCCGTGCGGAAGTCGGCCGGCTGGTGGGGGCCGATCAGCGTCACCCAGGCCATCACCACGATCAGCATCACGAAGAGCGCCGGCAGCAGGCGGCGGGCGCGCGCCAGCCAGAACGACTTCAGCCGGATGCCGCCCCCGTTCACCTGATTGAGCAGGATGTCGGTGATCAGGTAGCCGCTGAGGGTGAAGAACACACCCACGCCGAGCAGGCCGCCTTCGGCCCAGCCGAATTTGAGGTGGTAGAGCATCACCCCGATCACGGCGACCGCGCGCAGGCCGTCCAGCCCGGGCATGTAGCGGCGGTCGCGCTTGACGGGTTCAGGCATGGGGGGAAACCATTGCAAGCGCCCGCATCGTCAGCACGGAAGCGGCTGCGGAGCGCTATCGGCTATCGCGGCGGGCGATCGGCCGGCTTGCCGGGCGGTTCGTGCCCGTGGGCCTTTTCCGCGGGCAGTTCTTCCACTGGAGCCGGTTCTTCGGCCGCCGGCTCGGGCACCGTCGCCGTCGTCGTCGTCGTCGTCGGCGGCGGCGGCGTGACCTGCGGCGCCGGGGCCCCCGCCTCAGCGGGCTTTGACGGCGAGCTCGGCTTCGGAGCCGAGGTCTGCCGGGTCGGCTGGACCCCCGTCCGCGCGGCTGGACGGCTCGGCTGGGAAGCAGGTGCGCTCGGAGCTCCGCCCCCGGTCTGAGCTTCCACCGGGGCAGGGGCTGCCGCCGGGGCCGTCTGCCCAGCGGCCGCCTGCGCCGAGGCGGTCGTTCGCGTCCCTGCCGCCGCCTTCTTCTTCTTCTTCCCGTCGTCCGGCTTTGCCCCGTTGCCCTTGCCGGCGTCGGCGGGTTTCTCAGCGGGATTCCGTGCCCCGACGGTCGGCCGCGGTGCGGCATCGGCGGCCGGATCGGCGGGGGTCACCCGGCCGTGGTCAGCCGCGAAGACCGCGGCAACACCGGCGAAGAGCAGCAATGCCGCCGTGCCGGCCGCAAGCGTCAGACGGCGTCGGCCCGGCTTTTCGGTGCCCTGCTCCTTGCGGTAGGCGGATGGCATGGCGGGCGGCGCGTCGGCCGAAGCGCGGGCCGCGGTCGCCGTTGCGATCGGCTTGCTCCAGTCGGCGCCGGTCAGGTCGGCCGCCTTCGCCATCGTCTCGGCGAGCAGCCAGGGAATAGTGGCGATCGGCGCCCAGGCGCGGTAGGCGGCCTCGGCCTCCCGCATCGCCTCGACACCCAGTCCGCAGCGGTGGCAGCCGGCCAGGTGGGTGTCGAGCCAGGCGGCGTCGGGGGAGGCGGTCTCGAGCTCGCCGTCCTCACGCGCGGCGATCAGCGGCAGCGCCCGCTCGCACTCGGCGGAGGGCGCGGCCACGGAGGCCAGCGCCGTGCCGCGCATCGCATCGCAGAGATTGATCCGCGCTCGTGAGATCAGTTGGGCGACGGTGTTGCCGTTCAGCTCCATGATCGCCCCGACCTCGTCGTAGGAGAGCCCCTCCAGGTCGCGCAGCGCCAGCACCTCGCGCTGGCGCTCGGGCAACCCCATGGTCGCTTCGGGGACACCGCCCTCGTGGGTCTGCTGGATCGTCTCGCTCGGTCGCTTGCCGATCAGCTCATGGCAGGCGTTGCGCGTTGCCGCGAGCAAATAGGGACCGAAGCTCAGCTCGTGCTCATCCAGTCGCGGCAGCGTCCGCATCGCGTCGAGGAAGGCCGCCTGGACGGCGTCGGCGGCGTCCGCCTCGGAGCCGGTGATGCGGTAGGCGAGGTTGTAGGCGCGCTGCTCGTAGCGCTCGTACAGCGCCGCGAAGGCGCTGCCGTCCCCCGCCGCCGCGGCGCGGGCCAGCCGCGCCTCCTCGGCGGTGAGCGAACCCTTGCCTCTCACGGCCGTCCGGTTCATCGAATCGACGGTACCCCCTGGTGGCGCCGATGGGGACGGATTGGCGCCGCATTGCCGGCCAGCTGCGCCTGCGGACTGGCCGGATGACGTAGGCGGGCGACACGCCGGCCACGAACAGCGCCTTGCCGCGGGTGCTGGTCGAGTCGGGTATAGAGAGGGCATGAAATCCGCGTCGGTTTGGATCGACACCGGTCCGGATCAGCAACCGCTGCCTCGGCTCGAAGGCCATGTGCGGGCCGATGTCGCCGTGGTGGGGGGTGGGATCGTCGGCCTGACCACGGCGCTGCTGCTCGCCGAGGCGGGAGTCGACGTCGTTCTGCTCGAGGCCAATCGCCTCGGTCGCGGGGTCAGCGGTCATACCACCGCCAAGGTGACCTCGCAGCACGGCTTGATCTACGCGCGGCTGCGCTCGAAGTTCGGTTCCGACGGCGCCCGGACCTACGCGGCGGCGAACGAGGAGGGGCTTGCCTGGATCGCCGACCGGGTCGAGCGCGACGGGATCGCCTGCGACTTCCGCCGCCAGCCGGCCTACCTCTACATGGAGCAGCAGTCCGGCCGGGAGAAGCTGGAGCGGGAGGCCGAGGCGGCGGTCGAAGCCGGCCTGCCGGCGGCGTTGCTGGAGAGCGTTCCCCTTCCCTACCCCGTCGCCGGCGCGGTTCGCTTCGACGACCAGGCGGAGCTCCACGCGACCAGGTACCTGCTGGGGCTGGCGGAGCGGATCGGCGGGGCGGGCGGCCGCATGTTCGAGGGCAGTCGCGCCCTGGCGGTGAGCGGCGGCTCGCCATGCACAGTGACCACGGCCGCCGGCGGGGTGAGCGCCGAGCGGGTCGTCCTCGCCAGCCACTACCCGTTCCTCGCTCGCTCGCTGGCCTTCGCCCGCTTGCACCCGAGCCGCTCCTACGCGATCGCCTGCAGCATCGCCGGTGCCTCGCCCCCCGGCATGTACATCAACGGCGAGTCGCCGACCCGCTCGCTGCGGACGGCGCCACTCGAGGGACGCGAGCTGCTGCTGGTCGGCGGCGAGGGGCACAAGACCGGCGAGGGGGGCGACACGGAGCGGCGTTACCTGAGCCTCGAGCGCTTCGCGCGCGCCCACTGGCAGCTCGAGTCGGTCGATTACCGCTGGTCGACCCAGGACAACCTCACCGTCGACGGCGTCCCTTACGTCGGCCGGCTGATGCCGCGAAACGACCGCCTCTTCATGGCGACCGGCTTCGCCAAGTGGGGCATGACGGGAGGCACGGCGGCGGCCCTGCTTCTCTTCGACCTGCTGCTCGAACGCGACAATCTTTCGGCCTCGTTCTTCGATCCAAATCGGCTCACGCCGCTGGCCGGCGGCCCGAAGCTGATCGAGGAGAACGCCCGCGTCGCCTTCCACTTCTTCGGCGATCGGCTGCGCAAGCGCGGCGACCGCCGGCTCGAGGACCTGGCGCCCGGCGAAGGGGACATCGTCCGCCACCGCGGCCAGAAGGTCGCCGGTCACCGCCGCGACGACGGCACCCTGGTCGCCGTCTCGACCCGCTGCACCCACCTCGGCTGCCAGGTCGCCTGGAACACGGCCGAGCGCAGCTGGGACTGCCCGTGCCACGGCTCGCGTTTCTCCCCTGAGGGCGAGGTCCTGCAGGGACCGGCGGTGCGCGACCTCGAGCTGCGGCTGAGCCCGTAGCCGCCGACCGCCGCGTAGTCGCGGATCGGCAGGTAACCGTCATGACGAAGGCCGGTCACGGGTCCGCCCCGTTCGGCTGGCGGGTGCTCAGCCCCGGCGGGGGTCCACCGAGCGATCTTCCTCGCGGACGCCGAGTGGGTTGAGCGCCTTCGCCACCGGAGTCTCCGGGCGCTTGAGCACGCGGATGCCGTAGACGAACACGTTGGCGCCGCCGATGTTGCTGCCGGCCGCCAGCAGCGTCCCGGCGACGATCCCGAGCACGAGCGCCATCGTGCGCACCTCGTCGTCGTTGTAGCCGGGGCGCTGCGCGAGCCAGGTGAGCGCGAACAGCACCGTGGTGGTGACCATCGCGACCAGATGAACCGTCGCGGTCGTGCGCGCCGGCGTCCCCTTCGGGATGTCGAGCCAGTCGAACAGGCCGGTGATCGCGGTCGGCGCCGCCAGCAGCAACCCGAACGAGATTGCGATCAGCGCGGCGTGCGCCATCTGCGGCGGCTGCAGTCCCGCCTTGCCGGCGATCAAGGCGACGACCGCGAGCGTGTAGGCGCCGATGCTGGCGTCGGTCAGCGGCGGGTGGAGCGGCTTGCCGGGCGAGCCTTTCACCAGGCGCGACATAGCTGCCTCCTACCCGATTGCCTCGCTTCGATACCGCCGGGGATGGTAGAACGAACACCATGCACAACCCACTTCGCTCCGAGGCGGACGCGTTCCGCTGGGCCGTGGCGACCGGGTTGGGAGTGCACGGCGTGGTGCGGCGCGCCCGCGAGGAGATCGATCTGCCCGTCACCCATGTCGTCGTCGACCTGGAGGCCGAGCGGGCGGGAGCGTGACTCGACCCAAGCGTGGCCGCAGAACGCTTGCCCCAGCCCAGCGCGGTCGCTCCTATTACCTGGTCGCGGGCGTGGCGCTCGACCGGGAGCTGGAACGGCTGCGGGGGCTGGCGGTCTTCGCCGACGGCCCGCTCCCCGCACGGAGGCCGGAGCTCAAGGTGCGGCGCTCCCGCAATCGTCCCAACCGCCTCGGCTTCGCCATCCCCGCCGAGTTCCGCCTATCCGTCACCGCCTATCCGGGAATCCGCCCCGGCGACGTGCTCGAGACCCTCGTCCACGAGCTGGTTCACCTGCACGTGGGGCGCTCCACCGAGCCGCACGCATGGCACGGCAGGACCTTCAAGCGGGTTCTGGCGGCGGCGATGGAGGAGGCTTACGGGATCGTCATCCCGCGCCCCGCGAGTACCCGCCACGGCCCCTACGCCGAGGCGATCGAAGAGCGCGCCGCCATACCCGCGGCAAGCGGGACCTGAAGCGGTCGAGCTCCGGCCGCTCAGTAGCCGGGGCTCCGTTTCATCTTGTTGCGCTCGGAGGGATGGGCGCCGCCCTTTCTCTCCAGGGTCCTGCAGGCTTGGTCGATGTCGGCGGCGAGGCGGTCGATCTGCGCCCGGCTCAGCGTCTGCTTGACCAGTGCCCGCAGGACCTTGACGTCTTCGGCGTTGTGCGGCAGCGTGTAGGCGGGCAGCATCCAGCCGCGCTCGGCGGCGAGCTGCCAGGAGAGGTCGAACTCGTCGTAGCTCTGCTCGCCGGCGAGCTTGAAGGCGACCAGCGGCAGCTGCTCCTCGCCGTCGCCGATCAGCTCGAAGTCGCCGCTCGCCTTCAGCTTCTCGGCCAGGAACCTCGCGTTGGCCTGCATCGCCTCCATCACGTAGGCGTAGCCGTCGCGCCCGTAGCGGACGAAGTTGTAGTACTGGGCGAGGACCATCGAGGCCCCGGTGGAGAAGTTGAGGGTGAAGGTCGCATCTTTCTTCCCGAGGTAGTTCTCGTAGAAGACGAGGTCCTCGGCCAGGTCGGTCTGCTCGCGGAAGACCAGCCAGCCGATGCCGGGGTAGACGAGCCCGAACTTGTGCCCGGAGACGTTGATCGAGCGCACCTGCTCGAGCCGGAAGTCCCACTCGGATTCGGGGTAGAGGAAGGGCCAGACGAAGCCGCCGCTGGCGGCGTCGATGTGCAGCGGCACGTCCAGGCCCTTCTCGCCCTTGAGGTCGACCAGGAGCCTGTCGATGCCGGCGATGTCGTCGGCGTGGCCGGTGAAGGTGGTGCCGAGAACCGCGGCGACGCCGATCGTGTTCTCGTCGATCAGCGGCTCGACGTCCTCGGGGCCGATCACGTACTTGCCTTCCCGCAGCGGGACGATCTTCGGCTCGACGTCGAAGTAGCGGCAGAACTTCTCCCAGACCACGTGCACGTCGCCGCCGAAGATCAGGTTCGGCCTCTCGATCGGCTTCGATTCGGCTTCGCGGCGCTGCTTCCATTTCCACTTCAGCGAGAGGGCGCCGAGCATGATCGCCTCCGAGGAGCCCTGGGTGCGGGCGCCGCTGGTCTCACCCGGGGCGTGGAAGAGGTTGGCCAGCATGCGGATGCAGCGCTGCTCGATCTCGGCCGAGATCGGATACTCGGCGTGGTCGATGAAGTTGCGGTAGAGGTTCTCGCCGATGATCCGCTGGGCCTCGGGCTCCATCCAGGTGGTCACGAAGGTCGCCAGGTTGCGCTGCGGATCGCCCTCCAGCGCCAGTTCCTCGTCGACCAACCGCATCGCGTCCAGGGCGGACATGCCGCCGGTGGGGAACGCGCCGTCGGGAGCGTCCTCGGTGAGGAAGCGGTTCCCGTAGAGCTTCACGGCCTCGTCGGCATCGCCGCTGCGTGGGGTGTTCATCGAGGCCTCCAGTCTTTTGCCTTTGGTCCGGCGCCGCGCCGCCGATCTCGGCGTCGGGGTAGCTCGCATGCAACGTAGACGACGGACCACCGGCGTGAGTCAAGCCAACATCGCTACCGCTCGCACCCCCGGATCGAGTCAGCGCCGGCGCCGCCACGGCAGCGATCGAAGCCCCGCCCGCCGCGCAGGCGGTCGCTGCCGCGATTTCTCTCGAGCACGTCATTGCCGGCGTTTCCCCGCAGCAGGTCGGGACCACCGCGCCCGAGCAGGCGGTCGTTGCCGGCGCCGGCGAAGACGCGGTCGGCCGCGGTACCGGCGCCGATCCGATCGTCGCCGCTTCCGGCGCAGACCAGGTCGCGGCCGGCCAGCGAGGCGATCGTGTCGTTCCCGGCGAAAGCGGCGATGACGTCAGGGCCTCCCGTGCCGACGATGGTGTCATCGCCCGCCGTTCCGACGATCGTCGCGGCAACGCCACGGCAGGTCGCCAGCGGACCGACGACGCTCGTCGTCGCCGTGGCCTTGTTGTTGGCGCCGACCGGGTCCTTCTCAGCTCCCTTCACCGAAGCCGTGTTGCCGATCGTCCCTACCCGGCGAGGGATGACGGAAATGGTCACCGTGCGCGGGCCGCCGTAGTCGACCGTCGGCGCGCCGATTTCGCCGAGGTCGCAGGTGACTTTCCTCCCCTGGTGGGTGCACTGGCCGGCGCTCGCGCTCGCTGATACGAAGTCGACCCTCTTCGGAAGCTGGTCCGTAACGGTCACGGCGGTCGCCGCGTCCGGCCCCAGGTTCTGCACCTGGATCGTGTAGGTCAGGGTCGAGCCGACACCGACCGGATCGGGGCTGTCCGCCTTGGTGATGCTCAGGTTGGCCGAGCCGGCCGGCGCGGCCGTGCCCGCGGCCGCGAAGGCGAGAACGGCAACTGGCACGATCGCCAAGAGGCGTCCATAGGATCCCCGGCGATTCGAGCGAGCCAAGTCAGGGCGTTGCATCGACGCTTCCCCTCTCGTTCGGTGATGACTATCGACATTCGTGCTGCCCGGCCCGCTTGACGCCTAAACCGCTGACGTGTTGGCCTCGAGAGCTAGCGCCGCAAGGGGCCGCCCTCGGTAGGTCAATTTCGTGTTAGTCTAACTAGCATGAAATTAGCGGACTCCACGGTGCGGCGCCCGTACCGGATGCAGGCCCGCGCCACCGCCACGGCCGCCACGGCCGCCCGCATCCTCGACGCCGCCGAGACCCTCTTCTGGGCCGAGCCGGTGGCCGAGATCTCACTCGATCGCGTCGCCGAGCTCGCCGGCGTCACGGTGCAGACGGTGATTCGTCGCTTCCAGAGCAAGGATGGGCTGTTCGAGGCCGCGGTGGAGCGGCAGATCGGGCGGGTCGTCGAACAGCGCGACACCGCGCCGGCCGGCGACCTCGAGGCCGCGGTCCGAATCCTCACCGACCACTATGAGGAGCTCGGGGATCGCGTCCTTCGCCTGCTCGGGGAAGAGGATCGGGTCCCCGGACTGCGCAGGCTCACCGACCGCGGCCGCGATTACCACCGCGGCTGGTGCGAGCGGGTCTTCGACACGGCTCTCGCCGACCTGCGTGGCGCCGCCCGTGGCCGCCGCCTCGCCCAGCTGATCGCCGTCACCGACGTCTACATGTGGAAGCTGCTGCGCCGCGACCGGGCGCTCAGCCGCCGCCAAACCGAGCTCGCGATGCGCGAGCTGCTCGAGCCACTGACCGGAGGCCTCCGATGAGCCGCATCCTCGCTTACACCTCGCCTGCTCGCGGGCACCTCTTCCCGCTGACGCCGATCCTCGACGAGCTGCGCCGTCGCGGCCACGAGGTCGTCCTGCGCACCCTCGCCTCCGAGGTCGAGACGATGCGCAGCCGCGGCGTCGAGGCGGGGCCGATCGACCCGGCAATCGAAGCGATCGAGCACGACGACTGGCGGGCCCGCAGCCAGCGCACCTCGCTGCAGCGTTCGGTGGCCACCTTCAGCGCCAGGGCCGAGCACGACGGTCCCGACCTGCGCAAGGCGATCGAGGCGGAGCGTCCCGACGCCGTGATCGTCGACGTCGCCACCTGGGGCGCGATGAGCGCGGCCGAGGCATGGGGCGGCCCCTGGGCTGCCTTCTGCCCCCACCCGCTGCCGCTGCCCTCCCGCGACGCACCGCCCTTCGGCCCGGGCCTGCCGCCGGCCCGCGGCCCGCTCGGCCGCCTCAGAGACGGCGCCCTGAAGCCGGTCCTCTTCGGTGGGCTGGAACGGATCGTCCTGCCGCCGCTGAACCGGATCCGCTCCCCGCTCGGCCTGCGCGAGCTGAGGGACGTCGAGGACCTCTACTCTTCGCCGCCGCTGTTGCTCTACATGACCGCCGAGCCGTTCGAGTATCCGCGCTCGGACTGGCCCGACAGCGTCGTCATGGTCGGGCCATGCGACTGGGACCCGCCGGCGGAGCCGCTGCCGCTGCTGAATGAGATCGAGACGCCGATCGTCCTGGTCACCACCTCGTCGGAGTTCCAGGATGACGCCCGCCTGGTGCGCGCCTCCCTGGCGGCGCTCGCCGGCGAGCCGGTCCACGTCATCGCCACCCTGCCCGCCGCCTTCGATGACGACATCGCGGCGCCGGCCAACGCCAGCGTGCTGCGCTTCGCCCCGCACGGGGCGATCCTCGACCGCGCGGTCTGCGCCGTCACCCACGGAGGGATGGGGGCGACGCAGAAGGCGCTGGTCCGCGGCGTCCCGGTCTGCGCGGTGCCGTTCGGCCGCGACCAGCTCGAGGTCGCGCGGCGAGTGGAGGTCGCCGGCGCCGGCAGCCGGCTCTCGGCGCGCCGGCTGCGCGCGGACCGGCTGCTGGCCAAGGTGCATGAGGCGATCGGGCGCGCCGAGGGCGCCCGCGCAGTAGCGGCCTCCTTTGCGGCCGCGGGCGGCGGGATCGCCGCCGCGGATGCCCTCGAGGCCCGCCTGCTGGGCCGGCGTCCAGCGCCCCCGCCGCGCGAGCACGCCTGAGCTCTGCGCTTGGCGAGCGAGCTCCGCAGGACCCGTGCGGCATCACTCAGCGCAGCTCGTCGAGCGACTTGACCTCGAGGTCGAAAGGCTCATCGGCGGAGCGCCGGCGGCGATAGGGGGAGACGGTGACCCGATGGACCTCACCGCAGGTGCAGGGAACGTGGATCGGTCGCGTATCCGTGGCCGGATCGGTGTCGACCTTGAGGCGGCGGAGCTGGCCGGCAGACTTGCAGCCGAACGAGATCACCCAGCCGTAGTCGCCAGATCCGGTGTGCTTTCTCGGGCGCCGGGGTTGGTGCACCTGCCTATCCTCTCCGGTCGAGAGGCGGACCGTCGCCGGGTGCCTCGAGGGTCAGTCGACGCATGCGCGACAGACCAGAGCCTTGCGGCATGCAGGCGCTCTACATGGAGCTAGCCGGACTCGAACCGGCGACCTCCTGGGTGCGATCCAGGCGCTCTGGTTGAAATCTGAGCGTGAAAAGCGGCGGATTTCCAGGGAATTCTCAGCCACTCTTGTCGAGTCACTCTAGCGCGGATATGTGCCGATATGTCGGCGATTCGGGCACTCTTAGGCTTGAGTGCCTGAAAGGTGTCGGGGGAGCCGACCATTTGGCTCAGTCGGCCTCAGCCCCTGTTTGCCCGCAGCAGGTCGGGCAGTGCCTCGATCGATACCGTCTCGAACGCAAGGTCGTCGATGTGAGGGGCCATCACCTCGCGGGTCGTGACGAAGAGCCCCCTGACCTCCCAGTCAGAGTCACAGGCACATTCGAGCAGCTCGCAAGCCGCCTCCCGACGCTCGACCAACCAGGCGACCCGTTCGCGATGCTTTGAAGTGGTCGGAGCACCATCGCTGCTGAAGTGCTCACCCATTTCTCGGGCGATTTCGACCGAACTCATCCCGCCTAGCAATGCTTTGCACTCCACAGCCCAGAGCACCTTGCGGGATAGATCAGCAGCGAGCACATCGATATTGCCAAGCGACTCGCCATTCGCACGCCGCAGGCGATCCCCGCCCAACCCTTCGATTCCTCGCCGCGCTCGCAAGCCCGCTTCAAGAAAGACCTTGAGCGCCTCCTGCTCGAAGGCGGCCCCTCGTGCCTTGGCCTGGCGTCCCAGCTCGCTGCGCAACTCCTCCGTTTCGGCAAGGGCCTGGTAGTGGCCGGCTTCTATCTGGCCGAAGAGGATGTGCATGCAGGCGACCACTTGGCGCCGTCCCCAGAGCAGTTCCTCATCTGCATCGGTGTGCCGCAGGAGAAAGGGACGGCGGTTGTAGGACCAACGGCGCGCATAGAGCCAGGGGAAGGTGTCGGCATCCTTCGCGTTCGGGGGGGAGAGGAAGTCCCGGCGGGCGCTGATCGAGAGGTAGTCGATCGGCGCCGGGACCAGCTCGGGGTCCCAGTCGAGTATCTCCGCGAGCGCCTCTTGCGCGGCCTCGCGCGGCAACGCGACGACATCCTCCTCTCGTTCACGAGCGAGGAGGTTGGCGGCTTCGAGCAGTTCGCCGAGCTCGACCAGGGTTACACCCGCCTCTGTAGCCATCAGCTGATTGATACGTCCCGGCTCCAGCTCGCCCTCTCGGTCTGGTTTCTCGAACATCTTTTTCCAGCGGTCGCTGGCGCTCCGCTTCTGTCCCTCGACGTACTGGGAGAAGAAGGCGCCGCGGCCCTGGTCGTAGCGGTCGGCCTCGAGCAGCCGCAGACGCCCGTCACCGCGGATCAGCAAATCGACGTTGCTGAGGCGGCGTCGCACGGCGTCTGAGAGGTCGGCCCAGCCGAGCATCACCGCAATGCTTCCCATCGCTTCGTCTAGACGGGCAGTGCTCCATGGCCGGTTGCCAATTGGGGGGATTGCCGCCGCGTACTCGATCAGGAAGCGACAGCTCAGTCCCGCCTGGTTCCCATCGAGCATTTGCTCGCGGACCCTCGATGCGGCGGCGGGATAGGTGGCAAGGCGGGTGGGCATGACCGTGCGGGCGTGCTCGGAGGTGCTGATCAGAACCTCGTTCGCATGCACCAGCCCCTCAAGCAACCCCTCGGGGCTGACGTCATCGAACACCGAGATCGCCCGCTTGAAGAGAAAGTCGACCGCGTGGTTGAGAACCTCGCCTCGCCGCTCCGTCGGGACGATCTCGTCCTGATAACCAAAGGTCTCGCGAAGCTCGTCGGCGAGGGCGATCTCGGCCGTCGGGGTTGGCCGCGGCAGCGAGGCCTGACCAGGGGCGCTCAGCGCCGACGCACGTCGCAGGCTTCGATTTGCTTGAGCAGCCAACCACGCTGGCTGCCCTTCCCCGGTCGGAGCGTGTGCAGCTTCGTGGAGCGCTACGAGATAGACCCGCGAGAGGCCTGCGCGCTGGCGAAGTGAGGTTTGCGGCAGGTAAGATTAGAGCCGTAGGCAACGGTATCGTGGTCTGCCTCTTCGACGGGATAGAAAGCTATGGCGCTGGCGCGTGCGTCTCGAGGCGAGCTGCGATGAGGCGCGGCATCAGCTTTGTGTCGCTCTGCGCTGGAGACTCCCATGATCGCGCCCGGATTATTGGAATCGTGCCTAATGGGGTGACTTGGGTGCGCCTGCAGCTGACCGCCGATGACTCCGCCCTTCGCGAAGTGAGCGTGGTGTCCAATGCCTTCACGATGACTGCACCGCCCGTTGATGCCATCCTTAGCTGGGTTGGGGCTAGGTCCGGTACCACTATCCCCCTTCCATTGGCGCATCTCGCAAGCAAAAGTGAATGCTCGATTCGCCTGGAGGGAGCTTGAGGCGACAGCTGCTTCTGGCGCTGTTCGTCGTCTTTGCGTTGCTACTTAGCGGATGCGGGCCGGCCGATGATAAGAGCAGCCTAGTCCAGCGGGTATCGGATGCTCTGATCGAAGTGGGAGCTTCCCCTTCGCTGACGGGCTGTCTCACCGAAGATCTTGATGACCACCTCACCGAAGCTGACGCCAAAGTCGTCTATGACGATCTCGCCTCAGAACCAGAAGTCTCAGAGGTCGCGTTGAATCGGGTTTCCCTACTCGGGCCGTCAGTCAAAAAGCGTCTTTTGAGCAGGGTGCCTAGGTGCAGATCATTGTTGATTTCACAGGGTCGGTTCACGCGAGCGGAGGTC